>Ga0335069_10002900_pt1 | contig 26134 bp, 24 predicted proteins | sample Lox_Sample_11_FD_206714 | JGI IMG/M metagenome (GOLD analysis project Ga0335069, IMG submission 206714) | Soil microbial communities from Loxahatchee National Wildlife Refuge, Florida, United States - Lox_Sample_1.1 | ecosystem: Environmental > Terrestrial > Soil > Wetlands | place: USA...
GCCAACCATGAATACAGGCCGATCCAATACCCAGGGGCCACGTACACCATCGCGCTCAGCGTGAATGACATCAATACGGTCGTTGGGACCTTCGCGAATTCCGATGGGATAGCCCACGGATTTCTGCTGGATCATGGCAAGTATCTTCAATATGACGTCGGAAGTTCAGGGACGGTGATCCAGGGCATCAACAAAGCGGGAGATTTTTCCGGAACCAGCGGGTCGAACGGCGACTATCAAGGTTTTGTCAGTATTGGCGGGGTGGTTACGACGTTTACGGTTAACGGTCTCGTCACGAATGCGTACGCGATCAACTTCTCGGGCGATACCGTCGGCTTCTTCATCAACCAGAGCGCAACCGCGTTCCATGGTTTCGTGCGGGACGGCAGCGGAAAGACTAAGCAGATCGACTATCCGGGATCGCTTTCGACCGCTTGCACCGGCATCAACGACAAAGGAGTGATCACTGGTTTCTATGAAGACGCGAATAATAACGACCACGGCTTTATTTTGATCAATGGCAAGTTCAAAACGTTAGCCGCACCTTATATCGCGGGGATCAACAACCGGGGAGCGATTGTCGGTTCGTTTACGGGAAACAATGGCCAGACTTACGGATTTCTGCGCTTGCCATGAGACCGCACGGCGGCGCTAGTCTTCTACTACCCTCGCCGTCATCTCTTCGGGTGGATCTCCGCCTACCATAGTCTGGGCAACGATGAGGCGGCGGGCTTCGACGCGAATCTTGGGCAGGCCTGTCCAGAACCAGGCGGCACCCACCAAAGCTGCGACCGCGCCGATGGATACGGTGATCGGCGCGCCGAGGCGGTCGGCTAAGGCTCCGGCAAAAAACGAACCGAAGGGCGCCATACCCATGAACATCATGGTGTAGACCGCCATGACTCGACCGCGCAAATGATCGGGAACCATGGCCTGGATCAGAGTGTTCGACGAGGACATTTGCAGCATCATGCAAAATCCAACCGGGAGAAGAAGAACGGTCGAGAGCCACAAATTTTGCGAGAACGCGAACAGGATCAAGCTCAGGCCGAAGCCGGCGCATGCGAAAGCGACCCACCGTCCGAGACCGCGAATGCCAGTTTTTGCAGCCAATGTCAAGGCACCGAGCAGGGCGCCGACACCAGTCGCGCCCATCAGAATTCCAAGCGCCTGCGCGCCGCCATGCAGAATGCGGTCGGCAAACACAGGCATGAGCACGGTATAGGGCATCGCGACGAGACTGACCAATCCGAGTAGCAACAGCAACGCACGAATGGGCCCGGTATTTCGCACGAACCGGAAACCCTCAGCCATGTGCGCCATTGGAGAAGCTTGGGCCGCGAGCCGCGCGGGGAATTGCACGCGGATCATGAACAGGCCGATGATGACCGCGATGTAACTGACGCCATTGGCAAAGAAACACCAGCCCTCGCCGATCTTAGCCACCAGGATTCCCGCGATCGCGGGGCCAATAACGCGCGCTCCGTTGAACATGGAAGAGTTCAGCGCGATGGCATTCATCAGATCTTCCTTGCCCACCATGTCAACCAGAAAAGACTGGCGGCCTGGAATGTCAAAAGCGTTAACGACTCCCAACAGCGCGGCGAGCACAAAGATGTGCCACACCTTCACCATGTGACTGAGGGTTAGAAGCGCCAGGACGAATGCCAGGATCATCGATGCCACCTGCGTTGCGATGACGATCCGTTGGCGGTTCAAACGGTCGGCGACGATGCCCCCGATTGGTGCGGTCAGGAAGACCGGAAATTGGCTGGCGAAGCCAGCCGCGCCAAGCAGAAGCGACGAACCGGTCAAACGATAGACCAGCCAAGCCTGCGCCACGTTCTGCATCCAGGTGCCCACTAGCGAGATCAACTGCCCACTGAAAAACAGCTGGAAATTGCGGTGGCGGAGGGCACGGAGGGTGGCAGAAACCTGAAGTTTGCCGGATGTGGCGGCTGGTTTTGGATTGTCTGAGAGATCGGGTCTAGATGACACGTTCCATTCGCCTTAGAAACATCCTAACAGTCGAAATGCACACCTAGAGCCTCCGCTGCAACGACATACGGTTACCGATGCTGCAAATCGCCCGACGGATAGGGCATTCGTCATTCTTTATTTGGCAATTTCGATAGCGATGTCATAAAATGCGACGTAACCTATCGGACCCTCCTCCCAGGCCTGGCAACGATAAGCTATAGGTGTCGTCGATTCTGGTTCGCCACGGATCGATCATTAAAGAGAGTTCGCGGTTTGCATTACCGATTACAAAAGTCACTTGGCGTAATGTCCAAGTCTTCATACCATTCAGTTAAGGTAGGAAATTTGAGGCCCCGTCCATGCACGGCATAGCGGTTACCCTGCTGACCTACGAAAAGGAGCGCCTGGCGGCGCTTCAGCAGCGACTGGAGCTAACCCAGATCGGCCGCAACGTATTCAGTCATGCGGGATATCCACTTACCGCTACCGACGCGGTTCTGCGGCAGATTCAGGACGTCCGCTCTGAAGTCGTTGTCGTTGATATCGACCCGCAGAGTCCGGACCGAGCCATCCACGCCATCGAACTTATCCAGGCCTCAACCAGCGACATCGTAATCTTTGCCGTGGGCGATCTGCAGCGTCCGGAAACCATCGTTTCGGCGATGCGTGCCGGAGCGCGCGAGTACCTGGAGCGCAACGCAGGACCGGAGAGCCTGGTAGAGGCGCTTAGCCGGTTCTCAGCCTTGCGGAGCCGGGCGCGGACCGCGTCCGGCAGGGCGCGGGTTTTCATGGTCACCAACGCGAAGGGCGGATCCGGTGCGACCACGATCGCGGTGAATACCGCTACCGCCTTGCAGCAACTTCACTCGCAGACCCTGCTGGTAGATTTCGCCCCGTTGGGTCACGCCGCATTACATCTGAATGCTCGTCCGACGTTTGGACTCGTAGACGCGCTGCAGAATCTACATCGCATTGACGCTTCCTTGCTGGAAGGCCTGATGACGGCCTGCAAGGATGGCTTGCAGTTGCTCGCGGGGCCGCAACAGCCACACATGACCGTGCCCACGGCTGCTGAACTGGCCCGGTTGTTTGATTTTCTGGTTTCGCAGTTCCGCTACGTCGTAGTGGATTGCTCCAATCGCGTCGACGACACGGCTCGTATGCTCTGTGAATTATCGAACGCGGTGTTGATGGTCGCGCAGGCCGATGTCGTCTCCCTGTGGAGCGCGGGACGCAAGCGCGGGTTCCTGGAAGAAGGCGGCGCACGAGATCGCGTGAAGTTGGTGCTGAACCGCTACAAGAAGATTCCAGGCTTCAGCGACGAAGATGTCGAAGCTGCGACAAACTGCAAAGTTCTCTGGAAAGTGCCGAACAATCATCAGGCGATTGCGCCGGCGATCGACAAGGGCGCCCCTATCGCATCGCATCAGAACGTCGATGTGGCACGTTCCTTCCATGGCTTAGCTGAATTGCTGGCCGACGCATCTCCGACCTCGGAAGGATCGCTTGACCTTGTGTATCAGCCCGACAAGTCGGACGCCAAGAAGAAGGCGGCACGCAGTCTGCTGGTTTCCCCGCTCCGCGCCAACCACTAAGTTTCCAATTTTCCGGTAATTGCCAAGCCCGGCGGAGGAGTTTACTTCCCTGCTCCGGCCTTGGCTTCGAGGCGAGTGTAGACGGCGGGATTGGAACAGACTTCGTAGTACCAGCGCTCGGTCCACTGCTTAAGCGAAAGCTGGGCGGGATCGACCTGCGGAATGCGGCAGCCGCGAACCACAATCTTGCGGAAGATATCGTTGCCCACCGGAACCAAGCCCGTCCAGAGGCGGTACTCTTCTTTCTTGTTTTTAAGTTCCGGAAGATCCATTTGGCAAACTTCGAGCGAGATCTCAGTTTGCAGTTTGCGGAAAGCGGCTTCGCTCATGCGCACGCCGCTGACGTTGTACTTGAGAATGAAATCTTCCGGGCTATCGCCCATGTCCGCGTCGCTTACGGTTTGAAAGGCGTAGACGTGGAAGGGTGTGTCAGCGGGCTGAATGGATTTGCGAACGCTCTTGCTGCATGAGGAGAGGCGGTCACTCTCATTGAGCGCGTCCGAAATCATGATGCGCTGCTCACCGTCCATCAGGTACATGGGCGGAGAATCCTGATAGGAAATTCCGACACCGAGTTCAATGCCGGGAAGCCCGGAGCGTCCCAATAACTGGTTGTATCCGCGAACGATGTCGATGATCTCGCGTGCGAGTACCGAGGCGCGGCCGACGGCGAGCCCCGGCTCTCCTTCGCGCTCGAGAATGGCGAGGATGATGGCGTCGCCTTCCAGGAAAACCTTTTCCGCACCGTACTTGGCCAAGAGTTTGTTGACCGGGTCGTAAAAGTTGAGACTGAAGTAGGAAGCCGGATTGAGATCGCGTTCCAGCAGAGAGCGGGTGAGGCGCGACGAATCACGAACGTCGGCCTTGATGATCACGTGGCGCAGGACCTTGGCGCCGTCGGATTTCTGTTCCTGTGGCAGGATGAATTGGTAGAGCGTGCCGTTCATCGCGGACAACTGGCGGATCTTCTCGTTGGCAACCAGATTGATGCTGTCCAGAACTCCGTTGAGAGCTTCGAGTTGCCGCCGATCACGGTGGTAGCGAAGGAAGTCGCGCAGAAAGCGGCTCGCCGTCTTCGCCCGTTCTGCACTCCGGCAACTTGCAACCCGATCGACCGCAGCGTGCAAGCTGCCCGGAGACGACTTGCCCTGTTCCGCAATCAGTTTCTCAACCCGGTCACATTCCTCGCGCGAGATCAATGCATTCTTCAACTGTTGGGCGTTGATTCGCGGAGAATATTCTGTGAGGAGCGGTACGACCTCGTAGGACGCAACTACCAACTCCATTACTTCTTCGTCTTCGAGGCGGCGCGTCCAGGCGTTGAGACGGGACTTTTGCGAGCGGCTTTCCGGCGTTGAATCATCTGGAGTGCCACTGCCCAACAATTCCTGCGCATTGTCCGGCACGTTCAGCCAGCCATCGAAGGTGTATTCGGCGTCCGCCCCCAGATCAAGCTGCAAAGAAGTCAGGAATTCGCAGGCGATCCGGCGAATGTTGGAGAAGCGGTCAGGGTCGCGGTCAAAGTTGCCGAGCATGACATATTGTTCGGCGTTCAGGTAGGTGTCGTTGGCGTCCTCAGTGAAGATTAACGGATTCAAGAACAGCTTGTACTGCTCATCCTGGCTGGCACCGAAGAGCGATCGGCGAGTTCGCGCCAGAGTTTCTTTCTCAATATCGCGTAGGGTGCGGAATAGTTCCTGCCCGGTTTTGCGGAGAATAATTTTCTTTGCTACTTGGAAGCCGGCAGCGCGCTCGCGGTATTCCAGAGCCTTGAATTGGCGCACGCCTTCGTAACTCTTGAGCATCATGCGGCAGCGCTCAAGAATCTGTGCGAATTGCGAATTCAGTTCGAAGCGAAGAAATTTAATGATCGCAGCGCGCGCGAGAAGATCGAGGACAGGTTTTCCATCAGCCTTAGCGCGATTCAGTGCGACGGTGTGAATTTCCGATAATAGCGACTTGAGATCGGCAGGTTCGGTACGGCCTCCTGCTTTCTGCGCCGGGCGAATGAAGTGGCTTCCGGTCTTCTGCGGAGTCTCCGCTGCCAGCAATCCTTCCACGTCTCCGTGGCGGGCCAGCAAGCGCGCGATCTGCAACCGCATCTGCTCAACAAAAAAAGGACTGAGGTGAACATCGTGGCGCAGGTTGTCGACCCCGACCTGCAACCCCTCGAGCACTAACTGCGGATGAGCGCTGGCGAGGCGCGGCGGTACCGGCTTCTCCGCCTGGGAGCCGAGTCTGAAGATGGGGATACGTGGCATTTTCGGTCGGCTCGCCTCAGGGTTGTGTGGCTTGGCTCACCAGGGAGCCGTGAAATTGGGCTGCAACCAGTGCCTGTTCGATAGTCGGAATATTAAGTCCGGCGAGCCTGGCGGCGACGGCGTGCGCTTTGTCCGAGGCACCCATTTTGTCGTAGGCGATCCACATCATGCGCAACGAGAGTGGGTCGTCGCCGTTCTCCTGGAGATGCGGAATGGCCGCCTTGTAATTTCCATGCGCTACCAAGGAGGCGCCCACGGCTCCTTCGTAGGAAAGCTGGACGACGCGGCTGCGACTCTGTGCGGCCAGGCGTTCCAGTTGATCGGTCGCCTGACTAGCGATGCCAGTCTCTGCGAAATCGGCGGCTCGGACAGCTTGCGCGAGGTAGACGCGGGCCTCCTCGTCGTTGCGGTCACTCATCGAGATTTCGTGCGGCTCCTCGAGGGCGCGTTCCGCAGCGATTAAGTGCTGAAAGCTCAGCTTGGAATCGGGCTCATAGATCGCGAGCACACGCTGCGCCTCGGCTTCCCAGGTGCAGAGTTCGGCACTGTGGGCATGCTTGGCGACATCGGTGAGGGCCCTTTCCGCCTGTTTGCGATCGCCTTCGCGAATCCAGGTCAGCGCCATCTGCAACTCGAATTGAATTTTCTCGCTTTGACTGCCGGCGAAGACGATGGCGCGTTCGTACTCATCGCGTGCCTCCGCTTCCCGGCCCATCAGGGCAAGAGTATCGGCGACACCGACTTCCGATCCAAAATTCGGATCCATGCGGACGCTGATTCGGTACTGCGCAAGGGCTGCATCGAACTTCCCTGCCATCCGCAATATTTCGCCGTAGGAATCGCGCGGATTCGGCTGCTCCGGCTCAAGCGCAACATACCGCTCCATACTTGCCGTGGCGTTGGCGAAATCTCCCGCATACGCGTAGCTGTAGGCGAGATCATTCAGCGCAGCCGGATATTCCGGATGCAAGGTGAGAGCATGCTGCAGAACAATTCGCGACTGCTCGTTCCTGCCCTGCAGGATCAGCCAGTCTCCGGCCAGGAACGCGAGCCTGGCGTCCTCGGGGTACATCGAGAGCAGATCGTTCATGGCGGCGATGGCGGGAAGGTAGTTGTCTTCTTCTGCATCCGCCAACCACTTGATCAAGAGTGCTTCGCCGGGAGTCACCTTCGAAGCCAGCTTCTGCGCGCGGCGTCGGGCAACCGCTTGTTCAGCCGGATCCCGCGTGATCTTGGCTACAAGAATTAGAGCCTGCGCAAACTTTGGATCCGCTTTGATGGCCTCGCGCAACGCGTCCAGGGTCTCATTGATGCGATAGTCTTCGAAGTTTCGCATCGCTCGATCAAAGCTCTTTCTGGCTTGAGGCGATGAGGTTGTAATCGGCAGGGTCTTGCGTTCGGGCCAGGCGGACTTCCGCTCAGCGCCGGCAAATGCGAACTGCGACAGTAAAACCCAGATCAGCCACCGGCGTCGGAGCATGCAGGCCTCGGAAACAATTGATTTTGCTGCTTGTTATCGAAGCCTAGCATGGGGAAATCGGGCCGGATACGTTACCGTAGTTATATCCCAAACGTTTGATTTCACAGGAGATAACAAACAAAGAATTTACACTTCGCGGCAATTACGGCGGGGTCAAATTTTGAGGAAAATCTGCTTGCGGTAGAGCAGCCACATCGGGATCCAGCACGCCAGTGTAAAAGCTATGGCATAGAGGAGCGAGGAGTTGGGTGCATCGGCGATCGGGACAAAAAGCCGCTGATGCACAAAGTCGTGCAGACTCATATCGCGGGAGACCGGCACCATGTCCAGGCTAATCGCGAGGAGTTCTGCCAGAACGTAGGCGGCGATCGCGTTACTTCCAAAAACCTGAAAGAAGGTCGAAAACGGTCCTCGGCGTTGCTTGATGTCCATCAGCCAATAACAGAATGCGAGGGCCAGGAGTGCAAAGCCCGTAGTCAATATTACGTAGGAGCTTGTCCACAGCTTTTTATTGATTGGGAACCAGACGTTCCACATTTCACCCAGAACAACCCCGGCGCAACCGCAGATGACCAAGCCGCACACTTTCCGTCCGGCGGTACGCAACGAACGGAGCCAGTGTCCCGCCACTAAACCGAACAGACAGCTTGCGACGGCGGGAATTGAACTCAAGAGACCTTCGGAATCGCGGGTCACTTCATACAAGTGTCCAGCAAGCAGTTTGCGATCCAACCATGCCACGAGATTGCGATCCGGATCCAGCAGAGGCATATCGTGCGTCGGTAAACCATATCCCGGAACTGGGACGAAACGCAGGAGAATCCAATACCCCGCCAAGCATGCGAGAGCTGCGGGGAGCCAGGTACGCGGCTGGGCGCGCAGCGCAATGATGGCGGTGATCACGTAGCAGATCGCGATTCTCTGCAGCACCCCGTAGACTCGCCACGATGCCAGATCAAATCCTATGGGAAGACCATTCAGGAAAAGCCCGAGTGCGAACAGAATCACGCCACGCCAGACGACGTGCAGCAAGAGGTTCTGGCGGGTTTCGCCACGCTGAAGGCGCACCGGAAACGAAAATGCCATGGCCACGCCGACGATGAAGAGAAAAAAAGGAAATACCAGGTCAGTTGGCGTCCAACCATTCCACGCGGCGTGTTCCAGGGGCCCGTAGGTGCCGGGGCCGCCGGGGTCGTTGACCAGAATCATCGCTGCGATGGTCGCCCCGCGGAAAACGTCCAGAGAGGTCAGTCGACCTTGGGTCACGGCATCCTTCGGTGGATTTTTCACTACGATTGCCGCGGAAGGCAAAGCTTGTGAACCTGCCATCCGGCGAACACCAGCATAAAGCATTTCGCCGATAATCGGCCTGCATCTGCTTGCCTTTAAAGGGTCACAGTGAATTGTGATCTAGATCACAGACCAATGTGCAGTGGAAATCCGAGAATCATGGGGCGTACACGTGTCTACAAACACTTATGAACGAGAGACTCTCCGAGCTGTCGGCCCTCTTGCAAAAGCTATGCGACCAGGCAGTCCACGAAACCGATCCCGAGGCACAGGCGAAGATTTCCGCAGAAATTTATCGCGTCGTGGCAGAACGGGAGGAGATCCGCAAGACACTGGCCCCCGACTCTGGAAGCTAACCCCCTCCCTCCATCTATTTCAACCGGGGCTGATAAAGTAATTGTTTCCTTCCGGAACAAACATGCCTACCCTGATTGCACAACCGACACGCATCACTGCCGCCGGTAACAAACCTAAACTGATCGACGAATATATTGGCCGGGTGAACAGCCATTCGTCCGATGTAAGCGTTGCCCACATGCGCAGCCCGCAGGGCTGGGAAGAGCCCGGACAGACCCCGGAGTTCGATGAATTCACCGTGGTGCTCAAAGGATTACTCCGCGTGCATCACCGTGGCGGCCAGATGGACGTAGCGGCAGGGCAGGGGGTGATTACGCGCGCTGGTGAATGGATTCGTTACTCAACGCCGAATGAAGATGGAGCCGAGTACATTGCGGTCTGCCTGCCGGCATTTTCCCCGGACACAGTGCACCGTGATTCGTAGGAGGTCATGGTTGGGAGAGCTGGTACTCAAATTTCTCCTCGGCATCTGTCTGGTGATCGCCAATCACGGAGGCCCGCTGCTCGCGCAAAAGCAGGCATCGTCTTGCTCAGAGTGTCCCGAGTGGAACCGTTCGCAAAAACCATTTCGCGTTTTTGGAAACACTTACTATGTCGGACCGCACGGTTTGAGCTCCGTGTTGATCACCTCGGATAAAGGGCATGTTCTCATTGACGGCGCCCTGCCTGAGTCCGCAGAACAGATCGCTGCACATATCAAAGCCCTGGGCTTCCGGATAGAAGACGTCAAACTTATTCTCAACTCTCACGTTCACTACGATCATGCTGGAGGCATCGCCGAACTTCAGCGGCTGAGTGGAGCGAGAGTAGTGGCGAGTCCGTGGAGCGCGGCGGTGCTGCGATCCGGACAGCCGGGGCGCGGAGATCCGCAGTATCAGGGCGGTCATAAGATTGCCCCCGTCCAAAACGTGCACGAGTTCCATGACGGCGCGACTTTTGACATAGGAAGCATTCCGATAACGGCCCATCTCACTCCCGGCCACACTCCTGGTGGCACCAGCTGGACCTGGCGTTCCTGCGAGGGCCAAGTCTGCCGCAACCTGGTGTATGCGGACAGCCTGTCGCCGGTCTCATCGGGCGATTTTCATTTTCTGCACAGTAGTGACTATCCGCACGTGTTGGACGATTTCGAGAAATCGTTCCACTTTCTTGAGACCACTCCCTGCGACATTCTTATCACGCCACATCCGGGTACCTCCGGATTGTGGGAGCGCCTCGCAGATCGAGACAAAGGGGTAACGCCTGATCCGATGGTGAATTCGAACGCTTGCCGTGCCCTTGCGGAAGATAGTCGAGCGAATCTGCGTCAGCGGCTCAACCAGGAAAGCAACAAGTAAGCGAAGTCGCATGCCTGCGATTTCCTCTGCAATCCATGAACCTTCTCTCTGTTGTCATGCATCTTGACTGGGTAAAGGAGAAAAGATATGGAACCTCGACTTGACGCAATGAAAATCGCTCCCGACGCCTACAAAGCCGTACTGCAGCTTCAGGCTTACATCAACAATCATTCCGGGCTGGAACAAGCACTATTACATCTGATCGACTTCCGCGTGTCGCAGATTAACGGATGCGCCTATTGTCTCGACATGCACAGCAAAGATGCCCGCGCGCTGGGTGAAACCGAACAACGCTTGTACGCGTTGGCCGCATGGCGCGAAACTCCGTTTTTCACTGCGCGTGAGCGCGCCGCATTGGCGCTGGCGGAAGCCGTCACGCTGGTTTCACAAACTCACGTACCCGACGACGTTTTCGAGGAAGCAAAAAAGCACTTCAGCGAGACAGAGTTGGTAAATCTACTGCTCGCGATCTCGCAGATCAATGTTTGGAACCGGCTGTCGATTTCTTTCCGCGCCGTTCCGGGAACATATCAACCAAACGTACAGCAGATGAAGAAGAGCGCGTAACGCATCGGAGGACGGGCCACAACGCCCGTCTTTCTCCAACCCACCGGATTACCTTCGGGCCATTATCTGTGGACGACTCCGTTCTTGCCGAAGGGGTCTCTGCTACTCTGACTCTCGTGTGTTGGCACTCGAAGGTACTTCAAAAAATGTGTACTCCCAAAACTACCCCCTTCAGGTTACATCGGGGCGCAGTTTTGTTCATCTTTGTATTGGTAGTCGTATCTGGAAGTTCAACTGGAGCAAACTCACGCGAGCGAAAAGCCGACCTAATCGTAATAGTGAAAAGCAGACAAACAATGACGCTGCTAAGCGCTGGTCAAGTACTGAAGACTTATAGAGTTGCGTTAGGCGGCGATTCTGTTGGACCGAAGTCGAGAGTTGGCGACAAGAAAACGCCCGAAGGCGAATACGTCGTTGACAGCAAGAATCCTCATAGCCGATTTCACCTTGCGCTTCACATCTCGTACCCAAATGCTGCGGACCGCGAACGAGCCCGCAAACTCGGAGTGAGTCCAGGAGGCGGAGTAGAAATCCATGGCCTCGAATCCAAATATGCATGGGTTGGCTCCCTGCATCGGCAAATCAACTGGACGGCAGGATGCATAGCTGTAACCAACGAGGAAATCGAGGAAATTTGGCCGCTTGTCCCGGTCGGAACTCCGGTCGAAATACGGCCCTGAAGATGTGAGCTGTCACCAATTAAAAAGGACGGGCATTTTTGCCCGTCCTCAATTGTTTCTGAAAGCTGATAGCTGATAGCTGACATCCGAAAGCTAGGGCGCTTCGATCAACTCCATCTTCCCGTCACGCGTCCGGTGCAGCACCATCACTTTGCCCTTGGGGTCGCGGAAGACGAAGACATCGCGGTCGCGGAAATGAGCTTCCTTGATCGCTTCCTCCAAAGTTAACGGGCGGATCGCGACTGCATCTTCCGAGTGCACCAGGTGAACCTCGGTCGTTTTGGCAACGGCCGGGAACTTGTGCACTACGACATCGACCGCCGTGGCTTTATTCTTGCCGACAGCAGCCGCGACCTCAGGCTCATCTGCCAGCGCGTTTCCATTCCACTTCTTGGGGCTTACGCTCTTATGATTATGGCGTTTCTGCGTTCTCCAGCGGGTCTTGTACTTGACGGCCTGCTTCTCCAGCCGCTCGAGCGCTTCGGTGATGGCGGCAATCATGTCGCCAGCCTGGGCTTCGGCGACCAGCGGCCCGTTGCGAGGACTGATGGTGATTTCAGCTTTATGACGGCGTTTTTCTACGGCAAGAATGACCTTGGTTTCGAACTTATCACCTAGAATTTTGCGGATCTTCGTGAGGCGGGTTTCAACTTCTTTGCGGATCTTGGGAGTAACTTCAAACTGCCTGCCAGTGTATTCCACGTTCATGAGCGCCCCTCCTGATATTTGATTCGGTGTTACGGGCACTACATTCAAACCATTTTGTAATTGAGTAATTGCGAAATTTGGTAATTTAAAAACCTCTTTGCGAAATTACCAATTACCCGATTGCAAAATTACCAAATCTACTTCTTCACTCTGCGCTGATGGGTACTCGGGATGCGCATGTCCTCCCGGTATTTCGCGACCGTGCGGCGAGTGACCTGGATGCCCTGCGATTGTAGGATGCGGGTGATCTGCTCGTCGGTTAGCGGCCGGGCGGGATCTTCTTCCTCGATGAGCTTTTTCACGCGCCTTTTCAGGATCAGCAGCGAGGTGCCGCCGCCCTCCGGGCCGTTCACGCTCTCGCTGAAGAAGTACCGCAGTTCGAATACGCCCTGTTGCGTATGGGCGTACTTGCTGGCCACCGCGCGGGACACGGTGGATGGATGCACGCCGATTTCTTCAGCCACCTCCTTGATCATCATGGGTTTGAGATGATCGATGCCCTTCTCGAGAAAATCCTGTTGCCGGGTCACAATCGAGTAACAGACTTTCATGATGGTCTGTTTCCGCTGCTCGATGTTTTTGATGAGCTGGATCGCGCTCTTGTAACGCTCTTTTACGTAATTTCTGGTGTCTTTGTCGTTGCCGTCTTTGGTGAGCAGCCGCTTGTATGCGGGATTCAGACGGAGCTGGGGAACATCCTCATCGTTCATGATGACCAGCCACTCGTCACCGTGCTTGACGAATGCGACATCGGGCTCGATCAGCCGCGCCTGCACTTTGTTGTAGCGAAGACCGGGGCGTGGATCCAGTGTTCGGATGTAATTCAGCGCATGTTCGATGGCCTCCGGCGGACGGCCGATCGCTTTGGAAATTTCCTTGTGCTGCTTGTTCTGCACCGCTCGCAGATGCTGGTCGACGATCGCGATGGCGTCAGTCAGGACTTGAGCCGTGGCCTCGCGCTCGCCATTGCCGTTTTTCTGCGATTCCATCTGTTGCTGGTGAAAGCGCAGCTGATAGAGCAGACACTCGCGCAAATCGCGACAAGCCACTCCGGGCGGATCAAGCTGGCGAACCAGTTCGATGGCCTCGTGCAGATCTTCAAGATTGAAGTGTGGCTGGAAAACTGGTGCTTGCGGAGCTGATGCCGCGGGTTCGGGAACTGACGGCTTTGTGCCATTGCCCGACGGAAGCACGGGCTCAATCGTAGCCGCGGCTGGCACGTCGAGATCAGGCGTCGCTGAATTCCAGTCTGAGCCGGCAATGTCGTCGGTTAAATCCGAGACGGGAGCCTCTGGGTCCGAAACTTCAGTTGACGCCAACCCTAGCGCCGTCGCTTGCTGCACTACGATTTGCGCCGCGGCCGCATCCGATTCGGGCGAAGCCGGCGGAACAATACCCAGCAGCTCGTCATCGCTGGCGATAAGATAACCATCTTCGTTCAGGTTGCCGATCACGAGTTCGGCGGCTTCGCGAACCTCAGGACGCGTCGGCAACGAACCAAGTTGCCAGATCAGATGGTCGGTAAGATTGCTGGGCTTGGAAAGAAAATTCTCAAATGACGGCCGCTCGATGTCTTCCTGCTCGCTCGGCGTGCGATAACCTGGGTCGAGATATTCCTGGAAGAATGATCCGAAGTCGATCTCTTCAAATGGATCTTTCTTTTCCTCGGCCGGGGTTGGGCTCTCTTCAACGCTTGCAGCGGGACGATCGCGCTCTTCTTCTTTGCGGTCAACGTCATCAATCAGCGGCACCGCATCTTCAAGCTCTTCGAGGACCGGATTCTCCACCATCTCGGCATTGATCATGTCCCGGAGCTCAAGCTTATTGAGCGCCAGCACACTGACCATCTGCACGAGACCAGGGGTAAGAATCTGTCTCTGCGAGACCTTCAGATGCAGTCGTGGTTGAAGTAAAACCATAAGAACCGTCGTTGGTCGTCGGCCCTAGGTCGTAGGCAAAAACTCGACAGCTTTTGCCGGCGACCTACGACCTACAGCCGAGGACCTCTTTTCACACCAGCGAAAAACTCTCTCCCAAATACACTCTGCGGACTTCCGGGTTGCCGCCCAACTGCTCCGGCGTTCCCTGGAAGAAGATCCGCCCTTCATTAATTATGTAGGCCCGGTCGGTGACTGTCAGTGTCTCGCGCACGTTGTGATCGGTAATCAGGACGCCGATCCCGCCAGCCCGTAAATCACTGATAATCTTCTGCAAATCGAGCACCGCGATCGGGTCAATTCCCGAAAAGGGCTCATCCAGCAAAATAAAAGTCGGGTTGATACATAAAGCGCGGGCAATTTCTACGCGCCGGCGCTCGCCACCCGAAAGCGCATAACCACGGTTCTGGCGAATGTGCTCCAGACCCAACTGATCGATGAATTTCTCCATCCGCTCCCGGCGTTCGTGCCAGGAGATGGGCTGAGCTTCCAAAACCGCCAGAATGTTCTCCTCCACCGTCAGCTTCCGAAAAACAGAAGCTTCCTGTGGGAGGTAGCTGATCCCATATTGGCGCGCCCGCAGGTACATGGGGACGTCGGTGATATCCTCCTCGTCCATCAAGACTCGTCCTGTGTCGGGAGGTACTAAGCCAACTATGGAATAGAAGGTTGTGGTCTTGCCAGCGCCGTTAGGTCCAAGCAATCCAACGACTTCGCCCTGCTGCACCCGAAGGCTGACACCGTTTACAACCCTGCGGCCACGATAGGATTTTCCGATTTCGTCTGTGGCCAGAGTGCGCATTTATCGTGCCACTCGCGTCTGCGTCACGGCGGGGGATGAAGTATTTCCTTCTACCTGCACCGTATCATCGCGTCTGTAGAAAGTCAACGAAACCCCGGTAATCTTGCCATGTTCGGCATCAAAAATGCTGGGCGAACCGCCGGTCAGGACAAACTTGTCGTCCTGCGCGTCGTAAACCAGCTTGTCACCGGTGGCCCGGCGACCCGGCTGCGTAATCACAACGTTGCCTTGAGCAACAATTTGGTCGAGTTTCCCTGCAGGTGTTGAAGATTTCAGCTGTTGATTTTTGCCTCGCGCCTCGAGAAACGCGTCGGCTTGGTTCGCAGTGATGGTTACATCCGAGGAACGAACGACGACCTCTCCATCGAAATGTGCTTGCCGTTGACTATCGGTGTAGGTCAGACCGGAAGAACGAATAGCAACTGAAACGGGATTTCCACTTTTGTCGTTTTGAATAAGAACGGTCGAAACGGTTTGTGCACCGGTTCCGTGCGCCGTCACCGATCGATGTTCGCGATCGAATTCAATCGACGTTGCCTGCACCGCGTTCGCATCCTGCCACAGCCTGGCGTCTCCGGTGTAGAGCGCCACAGCGGTCGAGCCATGAACGGACATCGACTTGGCCGTAACGTGGATCGGACTCGATGACGCCAGCAACGCGCCATCAGGTTGAGGCTTGAGATCGCTGTAAGTCGACTTGACCTCGCCATCGGCGATCGCGTCCCCGGTTGTGCGATTGAGACGCATGGTGCGGGCGGTCGTGGTCATTCCGCCGTCCGAAACCCGTGGCGAACCTGTCAGAACGAGTATCTGGTCGGCAGGTGTATAGGTGGCATGGTCGCCCCAGGCTTTGCGCTCCCCATCGGTATACGCGACATTTCCCTGCTGCTCGATCGACTCAATCCCTCCCTTCGCTTTGAAGATTGCTCTTACGCTCTGACTGGTGCTGATCCGATCGGGTTGGTTCGGATTTTGACTGACAATCTGGGCACCGGGCGAGCCGTCTACGGCAGTCAACTCACCTTCGCCGTTGAACTGAGCGATGAACTTGCCTGCGGTGACTACGGTGCGAGCGGACGTTGCGTTTGCGCCGCCATCAATGTTGATCTGAGCAGAGCCATCCGTCTCGGCTCGCTCCAGACGGTCCTTCTGATCGAGGAAGAAGTCGATCGCACGAGCCGCAAGGTCCAGATTCTGACCTTTGGAGTTTGGTGCGGCGTGCTGCGTCAGTCTTACGCTTTCCTCCGCTCGCGCTTTTTTCAGGACATTCTTTTTTCCGAATGCGAGCACCAGACGACCCGCATTCGCTTGCGCCTGGTCGCTGGATCCGTTGGCGACCACGTTTCCGGTGAACACTGCCGTGTCGAGGTGATCGTGATCGGCGGCGAAGTCGAGTTCGAGTTGGTCGGATCGAACGCTGGCTGGCTGCTGGGCTTCTGAAGAGACGCGAACGTTTCCGGTGGCGGCGACGTGATCCAGCTTGTTGTCACGATCAAGCACAAGAACCGCCCGGTCCGCCTCGCAATGGCGTGACGGCATATCTAGCCGGGGCTGCTCTAGCGAGACTTCGCGCGGATTCTTGGCGATGGTGCCGCTGGCAGCGGTGACTTTCATATCCCCGGTGCCTTCGATGGTGACCTTGGATTTCAAACGCAGCAGGCTGTCATGTTCGGTGTAGGTCACGCCTTCGGCGGATCCACTGGCTTGAGGCATCCGGAACTCAACTTTTTCGTTGGTGTAGGCATCGCCGCTTTTCTGGTTGAAAACCAGCCCACTGGTCTTGAGATGTATCGGGTTCCTGAGTTCCTTCGGTGCCGCCTGGTCGGGGTTGAGCACTCCGGCGGGGTTCGCTTCGAGGTCAATTTCGACATCGCCCTTTGCGGTGACGTTTCCGGATTGCTGGTCGTACTCGAAGTCGCGCCCGTAAATCTGGTCGTATCGGCTGGAATCGCGGCCATACAGGGTGATGGCAACATCGTGGAGTTCGGCGCGTCCGTGATCTTTGAATTGCACGGCTTTGCTGGCTTCAATCTTGAACAGCGTGCGCCCCTGCTCTGACTTCGACACGGAAAAACCGGTCGCGCTCTGCTTGATTTCCAGGCCGATTTTTTCGGGCACCTGCTTCAGCGCGTTCTGAACGCGGTGCCGGGCATAGAAATATACCCCTGCGACAATCAGAACCACGGCAATTGCGCCTCCCGCGAACCAGCGGCGCAAGTTGGCGATAGAAAGGGCCATCTGAAAATAGTGTAATGCAGGTGGGATGGGGATCAGGCCGCCCGCGTCAGGGGGAAGCGAGAAGTTGGCCGCTCTGCTTTTCATTCGGTGCTTTTTGCGCGACCCTAAAATCCCGTAGCGTAAGTTCCAGACCGCCAAAATCCGAGTGATCATTGGACTCGAGCACGAAGGCGATGTCGAGGACATCGCCGGGCGAAAGCTCTGCTTGTTGCACCTGTTCTGCCATGTGCCAGCCGAGGGCATCGTAGGTGATCGACCTTCGCCATTTTTCGCCCTCCGCCTGCCCATTGAATGCCAGTTTCAGCTTGGCGTGCTTCTCTTTCATGATGCGAGGCGAGGCGGTGACGCGCACATTGTCTGCTGCAAAGATAGGTTCCCGATTCCCAACCCCAAACGGCTCCATGCGTTGCAATGCCTGAAATAAGTCTGGCGTGATGTGATCGAACGGCACCATGGCATCAAGTTCGAGCACCGGCTCAAGATCGGAAGGCGTGAGGCAGTTGTGAGCGTAAGCATCCAGACGCCTCCTTAATTCTGGAACTTGCCCTGTCGGCATGGAGAAGCCAACGGCATGAGAGTGGCCTCCGTAGCGTGTGAAAAGCTCGGGGCATGATTCGAGTGCATTCAACAGATGAAATGGCCGGATGGAGCGGCCTGACCCGTGAGCCTGATCGCCGTCACAGGAGATGACAATCGCCGGCCGATGATAGCGCTCGACGACGCGCGTAGCCGTAATTCCCACCACGCCGCGATGCCAGCCTTCTCCATCGAGCACAATGCAATAAGCGTCACGCAAGGCAGGCTCTTCTTCGAGGCGCTTGTTGATTGCCTCAAGAATGCGGCGCTCTTCTTCCTGGCGTTCGGCATTGAGGCGATCGAGTTTGCCCGCGAGCAATTTCGCCTGAGACTCGTCTTTGGTGCTAAAAAGTTCAATGACATCCGCGGCAATGTCCATGCGCCCGGCGGCATTGATGCGTGGGGCAACTCGAAAAGCGACTTCGCCCGAGGTCAGCGATCGCCCGCCGAGTTGTGCCACATCGAGGAGCGCTTTGAGGCCCGGGTTCTTAGCGGTACGCAGCGCGTCTAAGCCAAGTCTTGCAAAGACCCGATTCTCTCCGGTTAACGGAACGGAATCGGCGACGGTGGCAATCGCGGCAATCTTGCTGAAGGATTTCAGGAGAGGCGCCTGGTCGCGGTGTGGCAAACGCTTCTCCATCAAGGCCTGCGCCAGCTTGAACGCCACGCCTGCGCCGCATAAGGCTTTGCAGGGATACTCGCAGTTTGGCTGGTTGGGATTCAAGACAGCGAGGGCGTGTGGCATTCCGTCGGGCCCGGGGAGGTGATGATCGGTGACAATCAGATCGACGCCCACACGTCGAGCGGTCTCGGCAGCGGCGAATGCGCGAATGCCGGCATCTACGCTGATGACCAACCGAATGCCCTCAGCGGCTGCGCGCTCGATGACGTCGCCACGGAGGTCATAGCCTTCCTTGATGCGATGAGGGACGTGAAAATCGGCAGCGCCGCCGCACAATTCGATGGCCGTCTTGAGAATCACGACAGCGGTGGTGCCATCGACGTCGTAATCGCCATAGATTAGAATGCCTTCCTTCTTTTCGATGGCGACGTCAAGTCGCTCGACAGCAGCCTTCATGCCGAGCATCGAGTACGGAGAGTGCAAGTGATCGAGCGAAGGAACGAGGAAGCGCTCGGCAGATTCGGCGTCCGCAATGCCGCGCATGGTCAGGAGCCGCGCCAGTGTCGATGTCAATTTTGGATTCTTCAGCCGCAGCGCCGGGAGGTCGCGTAGCTGCGTGGCGAGCAGTTCGGACTGGGCTTCATCGACGGTCTTCAGAGTCCAACGCATTGCTAAGCCACTCTGACCGGGGAAAGCATTAACCACGAAGGGCGCAAAGTAACACGAAGGAACACTACGGCTCGCTATCCTGATCTGGCTCATCCAGAGGCAGACCCATCAAATCATCCGACATCTCCAGGATACTTTGATACCGGTGGTACCAGTCGGTCGCAGCTTCGTAAACCATCATCACACCCTGGTGAGGAAAACCCAGTTGCACAAAGCCGGTTTTACCGATGTAAGTCTTGAGCCAGCGCGCGTCTTCGATATCGTCATCGTCGGCAAACTGCGCATTGCTCAGGCGTTGGATCATGGCTTCCAGTTCATCGCGCTGTAGCCGCCAGGAATCCATGGTCACAAACGGGGCCCCCGCAGCCTTGGCCAATTCCACGAAGTCTTTCCATCCGTCAGGGTTTTCTTCCGGCTTCCAGCCGACACTCGGCACTTCCTCGAAATCGACGAACCCGGGGAAGCGGCGCATACCGTGACCTTCGATAAACGCGATCATGTCATCTTTCAGCGTCGACAAGTCGTCTGGCGTTTGGGTCATAACTTACTCATGCATTGTATGACGGACAAGAGGTTCGCCGATAGTCGCGCACGCGTCGTAGGCTCTAGGTCCTCGGCTCTCGGCTCTAGGCTCTTCGTCGTTGGTCGTTGGTCGTTGGCTAAGAACGTGGCTCTAGTTCGTAGGTTGCATGCGGACCTGGGGAGCGTTTTCTAGGATTCTCGAAATGGAAGGCTTTTGACCAACGACCGACGACCGACGACCTGCAGCCCGCGACGCAGTCTCAATCGTCTCCTGTGCTACACTAACTGTTTCGCAAACAACTTCCAGATTTATCCATGCTCTTATCAAAAGAATATGTGGGCTACATGGCCCGCGAAGTCACCAAAAAACTGATCGCAGGCCACTTCATCGACACCAAGTCCGCGCCTGTAGTGACGGAAAAGGTCAACGCCGCGATGCTCGAGGAGTTTACCCTCGAAGATCGCATCAACGACGAAGTCCGGGTTATCCTCGAAGCTTATTCCGACGAAATGCAGAAGACCGGCGCCAACTACCAGGAAATGTTCCGCAAGGTGAAGAACGAACTGGTGCGCAAATATAAGGCGGTGCTGTGAGAATCAATCGCGACAAGGCGAACAAGGTGGCTCATATTGTCGCTGATACTCTGGCCGATATGAAGGAAGTCGACTTCGTCGAAGACCGCAATACCATCCGCCTGGAAATCCGCAAGGTCATGGAAGACCTGCTCAATCAAGAAGCCAGAATCGATCAGGCTGCCAGGCTCAAGATCGAGAATCAAAAGCGCACCATCCTGGAGGGCAGCCAGGAGTGGGACATCCTCTACCGCAAGTACTACCAGGAAGAAGTCAAGAAGCTCGGGATGTAATTCCCGATCTTTGCTAACCTCGTTTCATGGCATCCCTTGGCATAAATTCACATAGTTTTCAGGCTACAAAAGTCGCGGTGGTTGGCGTCGGCAATGTGGGTGCGACTTTTGCCTACGCGCTTCTGCTAAGCGGGTTGGCCGCGGAGATTGTTCTGATCGATGCCAATCACGCGAAAGCTGAAGGCGAGGCCATGGATCTGAACCACGCTGTACCGTTCAGCCATCCGACGCGGGTCTGGGCTGGCGAAATGGCGGATTGTGCCGGAGCCTCGGTTACGGTACTGGCAGCGGGCGCCGGGCAAAAGCCGGGAGAGACGCGCCTCGACCTGGTGCACAAGAATGCCAACATCTGGCGCGAGATCGTGCCGCAGATCGCGCGACATAATCCCGACGGAATTTTGCTCGTCGCCACCAACCCGGTAGATGTGCTCACGTACGTTGCTCTGAAGCTGTCAGGTTTCGCGGCCTCACGGGTCATCGGCTCAGGCACAATTCTTGACACCGCCCGTTTCCGCTATCTGCTGAGCCAACATTTTGGCGTGGATGCCCGCAGCGTTCATGCCTTCATCATAGGCGAGCACGGCGACAGCGAAGTCCCGGTATGGTCATCGGCAAATATAGCCGGCATGCGCCTGCCGGAGTTCTGCCGCGCGCATGAAATCAACTATGACGCTGAAGAGATGAACAGGATATTTCTCCAGACGCGCGACGCAGCCTATCACATCATCAAACGCAAAGGTGCTACGTACTATGCGGTGGCGGCTGGATTGATGCGCATCACGCAGGCAATCCTGCGCAACCAGAGCACGGTACTGTCAGTGTCCAGCTTGATCCAAGACTTCCATGATCTTCGCGATGTCTGTTTCAGCTTGCCGACGGTTGTCGATCGCGGCGGCGTGGAGAAAGTTCTGCGACTCGAACTGGATGTGACAGAAGTGAGCCAACTACAGCACTCCGCGGGCATTCTCTGCCAGACCATTCAGTCGCTGAATCTTTGTTAATACTGTTTTCACCTATTCTCCTGCAATTTTTGCTATACTTCGTGCCGCATTTGACTGATGGTCATTCGGATTGACTGGCTAACCCGCCTCGTCTTCCCCTACCGAATGCCCCGCGCAAATAGCTCTAGCTAGATCGAGGCACGTCCAATGAAGAATATTTTTGTTGGCAACCTGGATTTCAATACGGGGGAAGACGAACTAAGAAGAGTTTTCGAACCGTATGGAACGGTCGATCGCGTAAGTATCGTGACCGACCGCGACACTGGCCGCTCTCGTGGATTCGCATTTGTAGAAATGACGAATACGGAGGAAGGAGATAAAGCCATCGCCGCCATCAACGGTGCGCAAGTTGGCGGACGCACACTGAACGTAAATGAAGCGCGTCCAAAAGCCGAGCGTGCTGGAGGAGGCGGCGGAGGACGCGATCGCGGAGGCCGAGCAGGCGGCCGCGGGCGCTGGTAAATTTCTCACTGCTTTTGTATTCGAAAATTGAAGGCAACAAAGCAGTACATGTAGACTAGAGACAGTGCGCGCCCGTAGCTCAATTGGATAGAGCGCCGGCCTCCGGAGCCGTAGGTTAGGGGTTCAAGTCCCTTCGGGCGCGCCAGTTTCTAAGCCTCGCGTTCAAGTGCTTCAATCCCTTGTCATTCCGAGCGTAAGCGAGGAATCCGCTTTCGCTTCCACCTCCTACCCCGCTCACGTGACCCCCATCACACCCTTCTGTGACTAGCGCCATTTGGCCGCATCCCTCCACAGGCTAGCCTTAGAGCGTACGTTTTCCTGGAGAGACACGATGTTTGAAGGTTTGTTTCAACCAATGCATTTGCTGGTGATCGCGTTTATCGCCTTGTTGGTATTTGGCCCGAAGAAGCTGCCTGAACTAGGCAAGGGGCTAGGCGACGGCATCCGGGCATTTAAAGACGGGATGAAGGAACCGGAGAAACCGTCTACTGAGAAGTAGCACGCGGCGCCGAAGTTCTGTTTCCGGCGCCGGTCAGAGTGTTAACCAAGTTAACGTCCGAAGTATTGGGCGTTGCGCTCGGTAAAGCTCTTCCACTTTTCCGGCAGGTCGTCGAGCGCGAAAATAGCCGACACCGGGCAGACCGGCACGCACGCGCCGCAGTCGATGCACTCGACCGGATCGATGTAAAGCATTTCTTCTTCGCCATGCGCCGGCTCATCTTTTTTCGGGTGGATGCAATCCACCGGGCACGCGTCCACACAAGCGGTGTCCTTGGTGCCGATGCACGGTTCCGCAATCACGTAAGCCATAAAGTCTGTATCTCCCTATTAACCGAATCTAAACGGAACTCGACATTCTAGCAAGAATGGCGTTGGGCGTACAGAATAAGCCCGGGCGATTCCAGGATGCCTGCGGGATTCAGCGAATGGTGGATTTGCGGACCTCGACGGTGATACCGCACCTTGGAGGAGTCCTAACGATGGCACAACTATCCGGGAATTAGCGGCGATATAAATCCTGGCGCTTCCAAGTTCGTTTACCGACATAGAAGCTTAGTTCAGAGAAACTGCGCCTCAGCGCCGTTCGCTGTCTTCGATGTCGCATAAGGATGGCGATATTGTTCACTAGTTGAGTCAGATAATTCCGGATCATTGTTGACAATCTGTTCTGCCTCCTCAGCAGAATCCACCGGCGTTTCTGAGCAAAACATTGGCGTTAAGCTGATATTTTGTTCCCATGATACGACAAACTTATTGGGGCCAGCGCGTCTAACTAGTGATATCTACAAATGGGGGAGTCGTGAAAAAACGGATCTTTTCGATGGTAGTGCTAGGCCTGCTGCTTTTAACTCCGGGAGCCACTCGCGCCGATGACCAGATTACCCAGGAAGAGCTCGTCCGCCGCACTCAGGAGCTTTACGACGCCGTTGCGACCGGTGATCAGGGTCCATGGAAGAAGTACTTCGCCGACGATTGCATGTACTTCGACGAGAAGGGCCGAAATATGAACAAGACCGCACTTGTGGCCGATGTGACTCCGCTGCCGACCGGCTATTCGGGGACGATCAAAATTGCCAAAGCACAGAGCCACATCGAAGGCGACATCGCGATTCTGAGCTTTGACACCGATGAAACGGAAACTATCTTTGGACAGAACCTGACCGCCCGATATCACGAAACCGACACCTGGATGAGGCGCAACGGAGAGTGGCAGATCGTTGCCGGGCAGGTGCTGCGCTACTACGAAGATCCCGCGCCGGGGAAGATGACGGGCAACCTGACTGCGTACGTAGGGACATACGAACTCGCCCCTGGAAATCAACTAACCGTGACCAGCGAGAACGGAAAGCTATACCGCCAGCGAGGCATGCGCCCGAAAGAAGAGCTGATCCCTGAAGCCGGCGATATATTTTTCCGAAAAGGCGTGGAAGGCCGGATTCTCTTCTACCGTGGCGAGGGTGGAAAGATCGACATGCTAATCGACCGACGCAACAATGAAGACGTGGTCTGGAAGAAAGTCGGCTTGCATATCAAGGAACTGGGAAAGCACGACTGACGCCGCACCTCCGCTGCAACTAGACTCTGGCCAACTCCCGATCTTCGCTCGGTTCGTATTCCACGATGTAGCCGGCAACCGCACTAGCCGCGACCGTCAATGGGCTCGCCAGATACATCTGGCCGGGGCCGCTGCGGCCGGGGAAATTGCGGTTCTGCGCGCTGATGACGACCTGATCGGGCCGTGTCGTTACGCCAGGGCCTGCGTTGATGCATGCTCCGCAGCTAGGCTCGATTACGCGAGCACCGGCCTTCTGAAAAATATCCAGGTAGCCTTTGCGCACGCAGTATTCCCGTGTCTCTTGCGATCCGAACTGGATGTAGAACTGCACGGAGCCGGGCACACGTTTTCCCTGTTTCAACGCGTCGGCTAGTACGGCAGCGTACATATCCATATCTTCGTTCTTGCCGGCCGTGCAGGTGCCACCGTACGCGAGTTCGACCGGCACGGGGGTGTTGAGGTCGCGGATATATTTGCCATTTCCCGGATCGCCCGGGGTCGCGACCATCGGAGTAATGTCGGCGGCGTCAAGTTCGATAACGTGCGCATACTGCGCATCAGGATCGCTGAATAGGCCTTCAATCAAGATTTCAGCCTTGGCTTGGCGCATGCCCCGTCGCTCCACCAGGAAATCGACGGCCTTGCGATCCGGGGCCACGATGCCGGTGAACCCGCCGATTTCGGCCGCCATGTTGGTCATGGTGGCGCGCTCGTCGACGCTCAGCTCTTCGATGGCTTCGCCGGCGTATTCCATGACTTTGGCGAGGGCCTTCCCGCTACGCACGTAGTCAAGGCTGAGTATCTTCAAAATGAAATCTTTGGCAGTAACATTGGGATGCTTTTTGCCGCGGATAACAATCTTGACTGACTCCGGCACGCGCACACGAACATCCTTCGTAATCCAGCTATTGAAAACGTCGGTGGTGCCGATGCCGAAGGCGACGCAGCCGATGGCGCCAACATGCGGAGTGTGCGAGTCAGAGCCGATGTTCAATTGGCCCGGCAACGCATAGCTTTCCAGCACGATGGAGTGGCAGATGCCTTCCGACCCCTTGCGGTCTTTCAACTCGCCGTGCAGCTTGATTCCTTGCTTGGCCGCGAAATCCTGCTGCTTGAGCTTGAGTTGAGTTGCCAGGTCGAGCAACCCGATCTTTTTCTTCTCCTCGGAAATCACTTCATCGAGAAACGTCAGATGGTCGCGGAAGAAAAGAATGGTGGAAGGATCGTTCACCTTGGCATCTTTGCCGACGTAGTGCTCAAAGAAGATCGCCGCCATGGGCGTGACGTATTCGTGAGAAAAGCGCAGATCGGCGCGGGCAAAGCCGGTGTCACCAGGCTTTACATAGGCTTCGGACGCATGGCCATCGGTCGCACCCCGCGTATCCACCATGTGCCGAGCGAAAATCTTCTCCGCCAGCGTCATGGGGCGCTGTTTGATGGTGATCGGCGGCAGAAAAACCTTCTTCTGCATGCGAGCCACATTGAACGGGAAAAGCCCGCCGTACTCGATGACCTGGCGGGTGATCTCGTCCTCTCCAGCGGTGAATTCGGCCAGCGGAATCTCTTCCCCGCCGCGAATCTGGTCGATCAGTGAGAAATTGGTCGAAGTCAGCAGGCCGAGATTCTGGCAATTCTGCTTGTAAATGCGCTCGATGTTCTCTGCGATGACGACGCGAATCCCGGCGCACATTTCGGCGTAAGGAGACTGCTCGCGGCTGGAACCCTTGCCCCGGCGCTTGCCGCTGACCGCGCAAACGAAACCGCCCTTCTTTACGTCGCTGCGGCCGATGGGCAGAATGCTGCCACACTTTAGCCCAAGATAAGGAATCTCACCCAGGGTTTCATCGAAGTAAAAGCAGTAATGCGCAGGCGTGATCTCGTCGGTCGAAATGTCGTCGCGGAGCTTGGGGTTATTCGCCGGGTTTTTCGTGTCCCATGGCAGGTCCTCACCCGCCAGCTGCCGCTTGATCAACTCGGGATCTTCAGTAAGAAAAAGAATGCGGCCGCTGAACTTGACCTTATCAGGACGTTTCTCGATTTTGCGCGTAAGTAATGAATCAATCACGATAGGAAAGCCTCACCTATATCTATTGTATCGCGTGAAATCCGGCCTGTAGACGGGAGCGTC
>Ga0335069_10002901_pt1 | contig 26131 bp, 23 predicted proteins | sample Lox_Sample_11_FD_206714 | JGI IMG/M metagenome (GOLD analysis project Ga0335069, IMG submission 206714) | Soil microbial communities from Loxahatchee National Wildlife Refuge, Florida, United States - Lox_Sample_1.1 | ecosystem: Environmental > Terrestrial > Soil > Wetlands | place: USA...
CGCAGATGGCCGCGATCCTGCACGACGCGCCCGCGGACTTCACCGTGCTTTCTGGTGATGACGCGCTGACCATTCCGCTCATGGCGCTCGGAGGGCGAGGCATCATCTCGGTGGCCTCCAACGAAATCCCCCGCGAGATGACGCAGATTGCCCAGGCTTGCCTGCGCGGCGATTTCGAAACCGCGCGCGCCATTCAGAAGCAGTTCTTTGCGCTGATGGCCGTGAATTTTGTGGAATCCAACCCGATCCCGGTGAAGGCCGCGATGGGCCTGATGCACCTGCTGGAGCCGGTCTACCGGCTGCCGATGGTTCCGCCCAGCGCCGCAAGCCTGGCGAAAATCGAGAAGGCTTTGGAGACGGTGGGGCTTCTGGAGAGGTCACAAATTGCAGGCTGAAATCGAAGCTCTATTCGAGGCGAAACCCTCGACCTACGCTGAAGAGCACCGCTCTCTTTTTTACGCGTTTCAGGAAGCGTTGAACGCGGGCAAGATCCGCGCCGCGGAGCAATTCGCGCAGTCGCCCACAGGTTGGCGCGTGAATCCCTGGGTGAAGAAGGGCATCCTGCTGGGGTTCCGCATGGGCGTGATGATCGACATGTCCGTGGGTGAGCTCGCCTTCCGCGATAAGGATACCTATCCGATGAAGCGCCCGGGCGCTGATGTGCGGGTTGTGCCGGGCGGTTCGAGCATCCGCAGCGGCTGCTACGTGGGCAAGGGCGTGGTCTGCATGCCGCCGATGTATATCAACGTGGGCGCCTACGTGGACGAGGGAACGATGGTGGATTCGCACGCGCTGGTGGGAAGCTGCGCGCAGATCGGCAAGAACTGCCACATCTCCGCCGCGAGCCAGATCGGCGGCGTGCTGGAGCCGGTGGGGGCGATGCCGGTGATCGTGGAAGACGACGTGCTGATCGGCGGCAATTGCGGCGTGTATGAAGGGACGATCGTGAAGCGGCGCGCCGTGCTGGGCACGGGGACCATCCTCAACCGCTCGACGCCGGTATATGACGTGGTGCGGAACACGGTGCATCGGGCGACGGAAGACGCCCCGCTGGTGATCCCCGAAAACGCCGTGGTGATCGCCGGCTCGCGCGCCATCACCAACGGCCCAGGCAAGGATTGGGGCCTCTCGGTTTACACGCCCATCATCGTCAAATACCGCGACGAGAAGACCGACGCGAAGATCCAGCTCGAAGATCTGCTGCGATAGGCCGGCCTGGGATCATTCGTGCCGCAATGCGGCCCAGGGGTCGATGCGGGATGCGCGCCATGCCGGCGCATATCCGGCCGCGGCAGCCACCGCCAGGAGAATCGCGCCTGCGGCGGCGAGCGTCAGCGGGTCGTTCGGTTTCATCTCAAACAGGAACGACTTCACCACGTGCGAAGTGGCCAGCGCTATGGGTAGGCCGATGGCCAGACCCGCCGCCGTTAATGCCAGGGCCTCGCGCACGATCATCCACACGAGCCCGCCGCGCCCGGCGCCCAAGGCCATTCTCATGCCGATCTCGCCGGTGCGCCGGGCCACGTTGTAGGCGATCATTCCGTAAAGGCCGACGCAGGCGATCAGCACGGCCAGCGCCGCGAAACAGGCGCAGAGGGCGGCGAAGGTCCGCTCCTGCCCAATGGTCGCGTCAATGGTTTGCGATTGCGTGGTCAGGTTGGATAGCGGAATGCGCGGATCGGCGTCCTGCAAAGCGCGACGTACCGCGCTGGTAAGCGCAAGCGGATCCCCGACGGCGCGTAATTCGTACGTGAGCGCGTACAGCCGGGAGAGGTCCGCGGTGTAAGAGAAGTATGCAATTTCGGGGATGGCTTCCTTCAGCGAACTGTAGCGCGTGTCGCGGGCCAGGCCCACAATCTCCAGGTCGAGAGCATACTCGTCTTTGCCCAGCTTGAAATGCCGCCCCACCGGGTTCTCCCCGTCGAAGAAGGTCTTCGCGAACTTCTGGTTGACCAGTGCGACCTTCGCGCCGGTAGCGATATCGCGCGCGTCGATCTCGCGGCCGGCGAGGAGCGGGATCTGCATGGTGGTCAGGAATCCCGGCCCCACGATCATGTAGGCCGTGTTCGGTTCTTTGCTCGCAAGCGGATGATCCAGCTCGATAGAGGTTTTGGACATCGACTGCGAAACTAACCGGAAGTTGGAGGACGTGCCGCTGCGGACTCCCGGAATCGCATTCAGGCGCGTCTGCAACCCCTGATAGAACTGCGCCAGCGCCGCATCTTTGTACCCCGCGTTCCTCGCGTTGATGCCGAACAGCAGCAGGTGCTCGCGGTTGAAACCGAGTTCCACGGAGTTCAGGTTGTTCAACGTACGGGCGAACAGGCCGGCGGCCACCAGCAGAAGGACTGAGATGGCCATCTGGGCGACAACCAACATCCGGCGCATGCTGAAACCGAAGAACCACCGCCGCCGGGGAGCGGGCCCGCCGGCGTTGGCATCTTTCAGGACCGCCGCGAGGTCGACGCGCGTCGCCTGGAGCGCCGGCGCAAGGCCGAATAGGAGGCCGGTGGCGAACGAAAGCGCCAGCGCCAGGCCGAGTACATTCCAATTCAGTTCAGCGTGCATGGTGAAGGTGTCGCTATCGTTGGCCAGCAGACGGGTTAGGGCATGGATTCCCCATGCCGCGAAGAGCACTCCTAGCCCCCCGGCCAGCGAGGCCAGCAGAATGCTTTCCGTGAGAAGTTGTCGCACGACGCGCATCCGGCCAGCGCCCAGGCTGAGCCGCATTCCGATTTCCTTACGGCGCGCGGCCGCCCGCGCCAACAGCAGATTGGCGAGATTCGCGCAGGCGATCAGGAGGATGAGGCCCGCCAGCGCGGTGAGAACGTAGAGCGCCTTCGAATAGCGGTGACGCAGCGTCTCCAGCCCCGAACCGCCATCCTTGACGAGCAAAGCCGGCAGATCCTTACGCTCCTGCTCATTGGCCGCCGTCCCCAAGACGAATTGCTGAAACATGGGCGCGAGCGCGGATTGCGCCTGCGCCAAGCTTACTCCCGGACGAAGCCGCCCCATCATCTGCACCCAATAGGAGTTGCTGTTCTGATACCGGCTCGCGCTTTCCCCCATCAGGGGGCCGAGGCGCAAGGGCAGATAAATGTCGTCGATTTCGGCGTTATCGAGGCCGTAAAATCCCGGCGCCGCCACCCCGATCACCGTGAACGGCGTGTTATTGAGCAGTACCGGTTGCCCCACGGCCCGCGCCGCAACGCCGAATCGCCGCTCGGCGTAGGCGAAGCTGAAGACTACCACCGGCGGAGCGCCTGGCCGGTCATCGTCGTCGTCGATCAGCCGGCCCGCTGCGGGCGGAGCGCCAAGCGCGCTGAAGAACCGGCCTGACGCATACACACCCGTTCCCATCTCGGCCTGGCCGCGGATCTGCACAATCAGACGGCCCGCCCGATTGAAGGCGAATAGGACATCGAACACGTCGCTCCGCGACCGGAGAACTTCATAGGCGGGAAACGGAAAATTGCCGCTGGTCATTCCCGCGTCGTCCTTGAAATTGTTCCCGCTGAAACTGTGCGCCACCTTCGGGAAGTCCTTGCAACGCCAGTTGAGCATCGCAAGCCGGTGAGGCTCCCATACCGGCAGCGAGCGCACCAGCGCCGCATCCGTGAAGCTGTAGATCGCGGTGTTGGCGCCGATTCCGAGCGCCAGCGACAGCGCCGCCATGGCGGTGAACGCGGGGTTAGCGGCCAGCGTGCGCATGGCGTAGCGGATGTCGGCAGCCAGACTCTCGATCCAGGTCCAGCCCCACACGGCGCGCGCGTTCTCTGCTGCAAGGGCGAGGTTGCCCAGTTCCCGCCGCCCCGCGATCTCGGCAAGCGCCTCCAACTCTTCCTGCATGTCCGCTTCTTCCCTTCTCCGGAAGCGCGGAATCAGGTATTTCCAGGTCATTGAGCTTCTCCTGGCGCCGGGCCCATCACGCGCCGCACCGCCCCGGCGAAGTCCGACCACTTCGCGTGCTCCGCGGCAAGCTGTTTCCGCCCCGCCGGCGTGAGCCTGTAGAACTTCGCGCGCCGGTTGCTTTCGGAGGTCTCCCAGCGGGAAGCCAACCAGCCTTTCAGCTCCAACCGTTTCAACGCCGGGTAGAGCGATCCGAACTCGATATCGAACGCCTCATCCGACGCGCTTCGGATCGCCTTGGCGATGCCGTAACCGTGCAACGGGCCAAAAACCAGCGTGCGGAGCACCAGCATGTCCAACGTTCCTTGAAGCAAATCCATATATAGACATTCTATATTACGATGTTCTTCACGTTTGGTTAGCCCAAAATCTCGACTAATATGAGGAGCGGAGCAAACCACGAACATGCTAAATTCCGCCCCGAATGTTTCGGAGCGCGCGGCCCGCTAGAATAGCCTTGTGTCCTCGCCCTTCCGCACCTACGCTGCCATTTCCCTGCCCCGGATTGTCTCCAATTTCCAAAGCATCAAAGCCGTCGCGGAGCCGGGCAGCCAGGTTGCGGCCGTGGTCAAAGCCAATGCTTACGGCCACGGGATGATCGAGGTGTCTCGCGCGCTCGCGTCGGCCGGGGCGCGGTGGCTCTGCGTCAGCTCCGTCGAAGAAGGCATCGCTCTGCGCGAGGCCGCGGTCGCCGCACCACGCATCCTGGTTATGGGCGGCTACTTCTCCTACGAAGCGGAAGCGCTCGCCGCCTTCCAACTTACTCCGGCGGTGCATTCGCTCGAACAGATCCGCGAACTCGACTCGGCCGCTCGCCTGGCCGGCTCTCCCATCGCGTACCACCTCAAGATCGATTCCGGCATGGGCCGCTTGGGGACTCGCGCCGAGGCTTCCGAGATCCTCGCTACGATCGCCGAAACGCCCCACGCCTCGCTCGAGGGCCTGCTGACGCACCTTGCCTCCCCCTCCGACTTCTCCTCCACGCAGACCGCCGAACAAACTGCCCGTTTCCGCGAGATCCTGGACGCGCTCTGCGATGCTGGAGTGAAGCCGCGCTATCTCCACGCCGCGAGTACCGGCGCTTTCGCGCACGGCCGCGCCGAAACCTTCTGCAACATGGTCCGCGCCGGCATCTCGCTCTACGGCTATGTTCCGCGGACCCGCGGCGCCGCCCCGCCCCAACATCTGGCCGTGAAGCCAGCCCTCACATGGAAGGCCCGGCTTGTGACGGTGAAGGAAATTCCCGAGGGCGCCCTGGTCGGATACGGAGGAACGTTCCGCGCGCCCAGGCCGATGCGGATCGGCGTGGCGGGCGCGGGCTACGCGGATGGGGTGATGCGGAGCCTATCGAACCGGGGGCGAATGCTCGCGGCAGGACGGCCCGCGCCGATTCTGGGCGCTGTGTCGATGGACCTGACCACGATTGACCTGACCCATGCGACGGCTCTGCGGCCGGGCGACGAGGTTACGCTGCTTGGCGAGGAGGGCGGCGCAAGGATCGACGCCCAGGACATCGCGGACGACGCCGGGACAATTCCCTACGAGATCCTGTGCGGCATCGGGGCCAGGGTTCACCGACTTTATACCTAAGGCCGTTGTATCCTGGGGCTTATGGCAAAAATCGCGTTCTTCGGACTGGGAATCATGGGGTACCCGATGGCCAGGAACCTCCTGCGCGCGGGTCACGACGTGGCATTGTGGTCGCACTCGGGCGGCAAGGCTCAGAAGCTGGCCAAGGAAGCCGGTGGACGGGCGTGCGCCACACCGAGCGAGGCCGCGGCGGGAGCCGAGTGCATGTTCCTGTGCGTCGGAGACACCGCCATGTCGCGCGAGGTGATCCTCGGCAAGAACGGCATCATCGAATCCTCCTCGGCGGGCAGCGTGGTTGCGGATGCCAGCACCATCGGGCCCAGCGCCAGCCGCGAGATCGGCCACGCTCTCAAAACCAAAGGTGTCGAGTTTCTCGACGCACCTTGCACGGGATCCGTGCCTGGCGCGGAGGGCGGAACGCTGACCTTCATGATTGGCGGCGATAAGGCGGTGTTCGAGCGCGTGAAGCCTCTGTTTGAGCCCATGGGAAAGCGGCTCTACTTCTGCGGCGCGGCGGGCATGGGTCTTCAGGCGAAGCTCACGCAGAACCTGATTCTGGGCAACTTGCTGATGGCGTTCAATGAGGGCATGGTGCTGGCCGCCAAGGGCGGCGTGGAACTGAACCTCATGCTGGAAATCCTGGAGAACAGCGCCGCCAAATCCGGCCTGATCGCGTTCAAGGCGCCGTATGTCCTGCGCCGGGACTTCGACCCGAAGTTCTCGACAAAGTGGATGAACAAGGACATCGGACTCATGCTGGAGTCGGGTGCGGAGCTCGGAGTGCCCCTTCCGATGACCGGATTGACCCGTCAACTCTTCCAAGCGGCCATCGCCGCGGGCTACGGAGAGGACGATATGTGCTCTACAATCAAGGTGTTGGAGGGGTTCGCGGGGGTCGAGGTAAAAAATCCGTAAATTCACTACAGATTTTTGTTGATTCCAAAATCGGAATATACTAATATTGGAATGAAGCCGGGGAGGAAAAACTCCCACCAAAGCGAGACTAACCTCTAACTAGGAAGTATTTAGACCCCTGAAAGCCTCCCCGGCGCTTTTTTTACTTCCTCTCGCAGCAGTCCCCATGGTCCTCTCAGCAGTTGCCGTCTGACGGCTGTTTTGTCTCCCTCGGAGCGCCTCAAGACCTGCGTCAACCCTCTGGTGGGGAGCGGGATGCGTGATATTATGTGGTTGCGCGACTTCGCGGCGCGGCCCCGAACGCCATTCCCATGAAAACTCTCACCATTTTGGGTTCCACCGGCTCCATTGGGACAAACACCCTGGACGTGGTGCGCCGGGGGGCTGGGGAATACCGGGTTCACGCCTTGGCGGCCGGGCAAAATGCCAAGCTGCTAGCCTCCCAAATTTCGGAATTCCGTCCCAAGGCGGCGGTGGTAGCGGACCCGTCTACCGCGGATCAACTGGCCGCGGCGCTCACCGATAGCGGACTTCCCCGCCCCGATTGGCCGGAGATCCTCTCCGGACCGGGCGGCCTCGTGCAAGTTGCCACGGCGCCGGAAGCGGACACAGTTATTTCCGCCATTGTGGGCGTGGCGGGTCTGGAAGCCACTTATGAGGCGGCGGTTCTGGGCAAACGAATCGGCCTGGCGAACAAGGAGGCCCTGGTTTCCGGCGGGAAGCTGGTAATGGAGGCCGTCAAGGCCCATAACGCGCTCCTCGTACCCATCGACAGCGAACACAACGGCGCGCACCAGTGCCTGCGAGCCGGCGGCCGGGACCAGGTTTCCAAGCTGATTCTGACGGCTTCCGGCGGTCCTTTCCGCAATACGCCCGCGGCCCAATTGGCCACCGTGACGCCGGAGCAGGCTCTCGATCATCCAACATGGAAGATGGGCAAGCGCATCACAATCGATTGCGCTACGTTGATGAATAAAGGCTTCGAGGTGATCGAGGCGTGCTGGCTGTTCGGCTTTTCGCCCGCCCAGGTAAGCGTGGTGGTGCATCCCCAATCCACCGTGCATGCCATGGTGGAATACGGGGATGGCAGCGTGATTGCACAGGTTTGCGCCACGGACATGCGCATGCCGATCCAATACGCCCTTACCTACCCCGATCGGCGCGACGCCCCGGTTCCCAGAATCGACTGGACGCAGGCGCGCCAATGGGACTTTCTGCCCCCCGATTTCGGGAAATTCCCGCTCCTGCGCCTGGCTTACCAGTGCCAGGAAGCCGGCGGCTCGGCCACGTGCATTTTGAACGCGGCCGACGAAATCGCCGTAGAGTCTTTCCTGGCGGGACGAATCGGATATCTGTCGATATATGATATTGTTCGGGAGACGCTGGAGCGGATGCCCGACAGGACGCCCGCTACGGTAGCCGACGTGCTGGAGATAGACCGGGCCGCGCGGCGGCAAGCCCTCGCCCTGGTGGAATCCCGGGCCGCGGCCGCCGTCTGAGTTCACCTATGCATTTGGAACTGATCCAGAGCTTCGAAGACATCCTGTGGGTGCTGGTGCTGATCGGCGTCATGATCAATATTCATGAGGCGGGCCATTTCTGGGCGGCGCGCTTCTTTGACGTCAAGGTGGAAACCTTCAGCTTCGGCTTCGGCAAGCGGCTCTTCGGCTTCCGGCGCGGCGAAACGGATTTTCGCTTTTCGCTGATCCCCTTCGGCGGCTACGTGAAAATGTCCGGCGAGCAGGGGGCCGAGAACAGCGTGCCCGACGATCCGCGCAGCCTGCTCGCGAAACCCCGCTGGCAGCGCCTGATCATCGCGGCGGCGGGGCCGGCCATGAACGTCTTCCTGGCCATCGGGCTGCTCACCGGGCTCTACATGGTCACCTACCCGAAGCTGTCCCATGCGGATGAGGAAGCGGTGATTGGCGATGTGCTCCCGGATTCGCCGGCCGCCAAGGCGGGCATTCAGCCGGGCGACCGCATTGTTAAGATGGGCTCCGAAGAGAACCCCACGTGGGATGACGTGAAGCTGAAGGAAGCCGTGAGCGCGTACCGTACCCTGGCTTTGACGGTGGAACGGGGCGGGCGCGATGTGGACGTGGAGGTCACGCCGACTTTGAGCGAGCGCTCCGGCGTGGGTTCGGCCGGATGGGACAAGCGCGGCGAAGTGGAACTATACAGCGTGGATGGCGACATGCCCGCCGGGAAGGCCGGCTTAAAGCCCGGAGATGTGGTGCTCACGGTGAACGGCCAGACCATCGACTCGGTCAACAAGCTGCACAACGTGACCGAGACGAGCGGCGGCAAACCGCTGCAGATTCTCTTTGACCGCGACGGCAAGAAGCGGACGGTCAGCGTGGCCCCGGTTTTCGATAAGAAGGATGGCCCGGCCCGCTGGATGATCGGCGTGGGTCCCGCGCTGAAGCCGCATTACATTGACACGCGTCTCTCCTTCCCCGCGGCCTTGAATGAATCGCTGAGCGAGAACGCCAAGGGCGCCACCATGATCGGCAATTTCCTGGAAGGCATGGTGCAGCGGCGCATGTCGGCCAAGAACCTCACCGGACCGATCGGCATCGCGGAGCTTTCCGGCGACGCGGCGCGGGAGGGGCCGTCTGCTTATTTGGGCTTCATGTCCGCGGTCAGCCTGAACCTGGCGATCTTCAATCTGCTGCCGATTCCGGTGCTGGACGGCGGCCTCATCATGATGCTGCTGGTGGAGATGGCGATGCATCGCGATCTCAGCCTGAACGTGAAGGAAGCGGTTTTCAAGGTTGGATTCGTGTTCATCATGCTGGTGGTGGCATTCGTACTGTACAACGACATTTCACGCTACCTGCCAAACGGTTAGTGAATCCGGCCCGGTTTAGCGAACATCTGAAAATCTGATCCCAAAGTCATGCACTGTAGTTGCGTCCGCCAGTCCGAGTTGCCCGCCATGTCGCGTCTGGCGCTGGATGTTCTATACCATCCGGACCGGGTTACCCGTTTTTACCGCCATCCGTTTCGGGATCTCGAATCGTTTCGCGCGGCGGCGGCGGAAATTGAGTTTCCGGCGGAACGGCGCGCGGCGCTGGTGGCCGCCCTGGCCCGCAACAACGCGGGAAGCCCGCTTCTGCAGCGGCTGGCGAAACCGGGCACGGTAGCCGTCCTCACCGGCCAGCAGGTAGGGCTCTTCGGCGGCCCGGCGTACACGCTGTACAAGGCCCTGCACGCCATCAAGCTGGCCGCGTATCTTACGGCCAACGGGCAAGAGGCCGTTCCAGTATTCTGGCTGGCCACCGAAGACCACGATTTCGCCGAAGTGAACCACGTGTGGGCGTTCGGCGTGGAGAACCGTCCGGCGAAAATCCGGGTAGACTATTCCGCGGGCGCGCGGCCGGTGGGCGGCGTCACGCTGGCCGCGCCGCCGGTTGGGCCGCTGCGCGAGGCGATGGGCAGCCTCCCGTTCGCGGAGGAAGCCGCGGCCATGGTGGCGGAAGCTTATCCGCCGGGCGTTTCCATGGGCGAAGGCTTCGGCGCGCTGCTGCGGCAATTGCTCCGGGGTTTCGAGATGCTGCAAGTGGATCCCATGCTGCCAGAGTTCCGGGCGCTGGCGGCGCCGGCCATGCGGTGGGCGGTGGACCAAGCGGCGGGTCTTTCCGCGCGGCTGGCGGAACGCGGCAAGGAACTGACGGCGGCGGGCTACCACACGCAAGTTCACGTGGAAGACCACACCTCGCTGGTGTTCCTGCTGGAAGAGGGCAAGCGGTTGGCGCTGCGGCGTCACGGCGATGAGTACTTCGTGAATGGGCGCAAGCTCCGCGCGGGCGAGCTGCAGGACCGCGCGGACGCTCTCTCTCCGAACGCTTTGTTGCGGCCCGTGGTACAGGATTCCATGTTCCCCACGGTGGCCTACATCGGCGGCGCGGCGGAAATCGCCTACCTGGCGCAATCCGAGATCATCTACAGCGCGCTCTTGGGGCGCATGCCGGTAGCGGCGCCGCGCACCGGCTTCACCATTCTGGACGCGCGCAGTGAGAAGCTGTTCGCGCGCTACGGCCTTTCGCTGCCGGATTTCTTCCATGGCGAAGCGGCGCTGCGCGAACGCATTTCGGCCAAGCTGACGCCGCCGCAGCTTTCCGGCGCCTTGCAGGGAGCCTCCACGGCCATCGATGCGGCCATCGAGCGGCTGCGCGCGGAGATGCGCGGGTTCGATGGGTCGCTGGTGAGCGCGCTGGACCGGAGCGCCAGCAAAATCCGCTACCAGATTGAGAAGATCGGCCGCAAAGCCGGGCGCGAATCGCTGTTGCGTGACGAGCGTGCGTCGCGGGACGCTACCGCTTTGCACAACCTCATCTACCCCGAAGGCCATCTGCAGGAGCGGCTTTTCTCCATCCTGCCCTTCTTGGCGAAGCATGGGATGGATCTGCCGGGGCGCATCCACGAAGCCATCGAGCTAGATTGCCCGGACCATCGCCTGCTCGCGCCATAAGCGCGGGGCGCGGCGGGCGCAGCCATACTCAAGGCGTTCTAAAACGGAATGGCAAGGTGGGGGCTACTGCAGGCGCGGCTGGAGCTGCTCGTTGGAGATCAAGCCGTCGAAAATGGCCAGTACTTGCTTGCGGTAGTTGTACACCCGGTGCAGGTTGTCGCGGAAGGAAGCTTCAAAATCGTGCGCGCGCATCCACTTCTCCAGCATGGTGCGGGGCACGTCAATATCCTGCCTGAGCGTGTCCAGATCATGTCCCCTCAGGAATAGACCGTAAAAGAAGGCGGCCTCCCGCTGGGGCGCCAAGGGGTCGGATTCGTCGCGTACCGTCATAAACTTCTCAACGGAATTGTAAGTATAGCGGCCCCCCGAAGCCGGTGGCAAGTACCATTTGAGCTACGGCGTAGCAGCCAGGCGGGGTTGCGGAGACGATTCCGTTCTGCGCGTCTTGAACTCGTATTTGCGAATTCGGACCGCCGCGCAGGAGCTGTTGGAGCGGATGATGCGCCCCACCGCGACAAATTGCAGCGGGCAAACGCCGCCAAGACGCGCGGGCCAGTTTACGGAAAGTTCCACCAGCCTCCCGTGCGGCAGTTCACTTTGGGTGGTGAACAGAATGCCGCTGCTGCTCATGTCGATGGTCCGCCCAAGGGCTTCCGCCGCTGGTGGGCGTCCCCCGAGCACCCGGTATCGAACCTGCTCCTGAAACGGGAAGCGATTGCTGTCGCGCCGGTCGGGTGCGGTCGGGATAAGCGGCGAAACGATGCTGGGAGCGGTCATACCAACCACCTATGATGGGCCAGGGCGTGGCCGGGGAACAATAGACTGAAACTCATAAAACGTGCTTTAACTATTGGTACTTTCTTCCTAGTTGAGGTTTGATGACAGTCCTATAAGAGCTGTGTAAACGACGGCTGGGAAAGGTAAGAAAGGCGCCACGGCGCGGTCTGATATTCTGGCCTCATGGATCGCGAGCAGATTCGGGCATTATTCGAACAGGTACGCAGCGGCGAAGTGGAGGTGGATGCCGCCGTGCAGCGGATGCGCCACATGCCGTTCGAGGATTTGGGATTTGCCAAGGTGGACCACCACCGCGCCCTGCGCCACGGCATGCCCGAGGTGGTCTTCGCGCAAGGCAAGACGCCGGAGCAAACCACGGCCATCGCCGAGCGGCTGTACGAAAACGCGCCGAACGTGCTGATCACCAGGGCCGATGCCACCTGCGCGGCCATGGTGACGGAGCGGCTGGCGGGAAGCGAGTATTTTCCACTTTCGCGGGTGGTGCGCATCTGGCGCGACCGCACGGTTCGCGGCGCGGGGCGCATCGCCGTGGTGTGCGCGGGAACCAGCGATATGCCGGTCGCCGAGGAAGCCCGCCTCACGGCGGAAACGATGGGCAATGAAGTGGTGGCCATTCACGACATCGGCGTGGCCGGCATCCATCGCCTGATGAACAGCCGCGAGCAATTGACGGAGGCGAAAGTGGTGGTGGTGTGCGCCGGCATGGAGGGCGCGCTGCCGAGCGCGGTGGGAGGCCTGGTCTCCTGCCCCGTGATCGCGGTGCCCACCAGCGTGGGCTACGGCGCCAGCTTCCACGGCCTGGCGGCGCTGCTGGGAATGCTGAACAGTTGCGCCAGCAACGTGACCGTGGTCAACATTGACAACGGCTTCGGAGCGGGCTACGTGGCCAGCCTGATCAACCGCCACTGAATCGGCGCGCTATTTCTCTTCCGGAATGAAGCGCAGCGCGGCGGAATTGATGCAGTAGCGCTGGTTGGTGGGCGCCGGACCGTCGTCGAACAGGTGCCCCAGGTGCGCGTCGCACCGCGCGCACAGGACTTCGGTGCGCTCCATGAAGAGGCTGTTGTCCGCCTCGGTCTCCACGTTCTGTCCCGCGGCCGGGGCCCAGAAGCTCGGCCACCCCGTGCCGGAATCGAATTTCTCCTCGGAGCGGAAGAGGGCCGTTCCGCAACACGCGCAAACGTACATGCCGGCGTCGTGATTGTTCCAGTAGCGCCCGGTGAAGGCGCGCTCGGTTCCTTTTTGCCGCGCCACGGCGTACTCCTCGGGCGTGAGTTCCTTGCGCCATTCGGCGTCCGGCTTGACGATTTTGTCCATGACCACGGTCCTCCCGTTCTTTCCGCGATCCGGGAACACCACGAGTTCCACCGGACCGCCGTTGCCCTTCTGGTTGGCGTCGGGCAGCGGCCGCTCACGGCGCGCGTAAAGAGCCATCAGCCCGGCAAACGCCGCCGGCATCACGAGGAACGCGCGGCGCGAAGGTCCGGTACCGCGGATCTGTGCGAACGGCTCCATGCAGATAGCCCTGTGCAAACAACCCAGCCCCGAGCCAACTCCCTGTACTTATGTTATCCGACGCGCGCGCCCGCGCCGGGACCAGAAATACGACGCCACGCCCGCGGCGATGCAAAGCGCGCCGAGTTGCAGGCCGTTGACGGGCCCCACCCGTTCCACCTGGCTGCGTAGCGCCGTGATCGCCAGCAGCGCCAGCGGCGGCAGTCCCAGCGCCGCGGCGCCCGCCAGGCCGCCGGGCACGCGATAGGGCCTGGGCAAATCCGGTTCGCGAAGGCGCAGCGCCACCAGAGCCGCGAACTCAAGGAGGATGCTCAGGCCGGTTAGCAGGACATCCAGAACCACCAGCTTCACGAAGCTCAGCCCCAGGCACAGCGCCCACACGGCCGCGCAAGCCAGGATGGCCACAGTTGGGGCGCCGGTGCGCGCGTTTTGCCGCGCCAGGGGCTCGGGCAGGAAGCCGTCCCCCGCCATGGCTGCCGGCAGGCGGGAGTACGCCATGGTGAGCGTGTTCATGGTTCCGGCCGCACCCAGCATGGCGGCTACGGTGATGGCGAAGGCAACCGCATTCCCCGCCCCGGCGCTCCCCATCACCGCGCGGCCCACGTCCGCCCAGCCGCCCGAAGTCCAGGAAGCGGCGTCGAGGCCGGTCAGCGCCACCGCGCCCACCGGAATGGCATAGGTGAACGAGACCAGCAGAACGGCGCCGAACATGGCGAGCGGGTAGGTTAGCTGCGGCCGCTCCACCTCGCCCGCGATGGTGGAGGCGTTGTCCCAGCCCATGTAGTTCCACATGGCCACCAGCACGCCGCCCAGCAGATCGCTTTTCCACGGCGCCGGGTGCGCGGCGCCGGCCGCGTGGTGGAAGAGCGCATAAGCGCTCAGGAGCAGGAATGGGCTCATCAGCAGGATGCCCATGTATTCCGAACTGATGCCCACGGCGCGGGCGCCGAGCAGGTTCCAGGCGGCGCACACCGCCACCAGGGACACGCCGATCGAGAGGCCCCGCGCGCCCGCCGTGGCCGCCGGGGCGAAATGGCCCAGGTATTCCACGAAGAGCGTGGGGTAGATGGCCATATCGAATATGCTTCCCGCGAGCGATAGCCAGGCTTCCTGAAAGCCCCAGAACGGGCCCATCGCGCGCGTTACCCAAACGTAGTAGCCGCCCTCCTGGGGTACCGCGCTGGCCAGTTCGCTGACCATCAGCGCCGTGGGCAGGGCCCACAGCAGCGGCGTGAGCAGCAGGATGAGCAGCGCGCTGGAGTAGCCTGATTTCGCGACGATGTCCTCCAGCCCGAACGGCCCGCCGGCCACGATAAAGTAGGTGGCGGCGATGAGCGGCGCGAGCGTCATCTTGCGCGGCGGCATATTGGAATTAGAACATGGAAGCACGCACGCGCCCGTCCGGCCGGGCGGCCCCACTAGCGCGCGCCGCCCGCGCCGTCTTACACTAGTCGCTTCGATGCCGATGGAGATTACGCACAAAGAGGTCGCCCCGCGCGTGACGGTGGTGACCATAACCGGGCGGGTGATGATGGGACCCGCCAGCGAACCGATTGTTCACGAGGTGGAGGACGTGCTCCGCCAGGGCAACCGCACCATCATTTTCGACCTTTCCGGCATTACCGGCATTGATAGCACGGGGATCGGCCGTTTCATTTCCAGCTTCAACAAGATCCACGCCGCCGGATGCGAAATGCGCATGGCGGGCGCCTCCGGCCATGTGTTTGACGCCTTTCACATGAGCCTGCTGGATACGGTCTTTTCGTTCTACGATACGGTGGACGCGGCCATCAAGGGCTGATGCCGGGCCGGCGCGAAGCCGGCTGCGCGCACGAACCGCCCCAATCCGCGCGCCCTACGAACCCGCCGTCTTTCGCACGCGCTTCTTTGGGGCCTGGGCCGCCGCTTCTTCGGCGCCATCCGCGGCGGCCGCCGCGGCCACCGGCTTGCGCTTCTCCGCCAGGCTCTTCTTCAGCGCTTCCATGATGTCGATCACCGGGGCCACGTGCGGCGCCGGCGTTTCCACCACGCTGCGCCCTTCCACCTTGTCCTCAATCATCTTGCGAAGGCTCGCGCGGTATCCGTCGTGGTACTTTTGCGGCTCGAATTCGGCTTCCAGGGAGGAGATGAGCATCTTGGCCATGGCCAGCTCTTTCTCCTTCACCAGGCTGGTATCGGTGCGAAACTCGTCCACCTGGCGGATTTCATCCTGGTAGAACATCGTGTGGGAGAGAATGCCCTTGGAGCCGGGCCGCAGCACAATGATGTGCTCGCGGTTGTGCATGGCCACCTTGGCGAGCGCGTAGAACTGCGATTCCTTCAGCGCCTGGAACAGGAGCGCGTACGGCTTTTCCCCGCCCTCCTCCGGCGCCACGTAATAGGAGCTCTCCAGATACAGCGGGTCCACCTGGTCCGCTTTGACGAATTCCAAAATCTCCATTACCTTGGCGGTCTTGGGCGCCACCTTCTTGATGTCTTCGTCCTCGATCTCCACGTAATGGTCTTTTTCGTATTCGTAGCCCTTCACCAGTTCGCTCCGCGGAATCGGCTTCTCCTCCGCCTGGCAATAGGTGACCTGCTTGATTCGGGAGTGGTCGTGCTTATGTAGCAGGTTAAACGAAATGGTCTCGCTGCGCGCCGCGCTGAACAAGCGCACGGGGAACGAAACCAGCCCAAAGGTGAGGTGCCCCTTCCAAACACTGGATGCCATAAATGTTCCCCCCGGCGCATCCCAATTTACTACATTCGCGAATAAGATGTAAACAGAGGAGGGACAAGCGCTTATGCCGCTCGAAGAATACTCCGCCAAGCGCCGGTTCGAGAACACGCCCGAACCTCCTCCCAGCCTCGGGAGTTCCCCTGGCGGCAATTACTTCTGCGTGCAGCGTCACGATGCCACACGCCTGCACTACGATTTTCGCCTGGAGATCGGCGGCGTTCTGAAGTCCTGGGCCGTACCCAAGGGCCCCACCCTGGACCCCGCGGCCCGGCACTTCGCGGCCCATGTGGAAGACCATCCCCTGGAGTATGGGAGCTTTGAGGGCAACATCCCCAAGGGCAATTATGGAGCCGGCAGCGTGATGCTGTGGGACCGCGGATGGTTTGAGCTGCTGGGCGACGCCGGCGGCGCCGAACAGATGGCGCGGGGCGACCTGAAGTTCCGGCTGCACGGCGAGAAGCTCAACGGCGATTTCGCCCTGGTTCTGATGCGCGGACGCGGCAAGGGTAACGAATGGCTCATCATCAAGAAGCGCGATGCGTTCGCCACCCCGGGCTGGGACGTGGAAAGCCAAGCGCACAGCGTGCTCTCCGGGCGCACGCAGGAGGAAATTGCGCGCAATCTGCCGGCGCGCAAGGACAAGCGCAAGACCGCCGGCCCCTCGGACCGCGTGTGGGAGAGCAAGCCCGCGCGGCGCGCTTCAGCGGCGGCCCCGGCGGCCGCCGCCCCGCCCGCGCGGACGCGGCGGAAGAAGCCGTCCTTCGATATCGCCGCGCTCAAGGGCGCGCGCAAGGCCGAAATGCCCGGCGTCTTCGAACCCATGAAGGCCACGCTTGCCGGGCAGCCGCCGAATGGCGAGGACTGGCTGTTCGAAATCAAGTGGGATGGCGTGCGCGCGCTCGCCTACATTGACCGCGAGGAACTGCGCCTGGTCTTGCGCAGCGGCCAGCGCTCCGAGCGCCAGTACCCCGAGCTCGCGGCCATTCCTCACAACGTGGCCGCCGGCCAGGCGATTCTGGATGGGGAAATCGTGGCGCTCGATCCGAAGGGCGCATCGCGGTTCCACCTCATCCAGCCGCGCATCGCCAACACGGACCCCAATGCCATCGCCCATCTGACGCGATCCGCGCCCGTGGTCTACTATGCCTTCGATCTTCTCTATGCGGAGGGCTACGATCTGCGCGGCGCGGCTCTGGCGGACCGCCGCCGCGCATTGGAGGCGCTGGTCACGCCGGACCAAACCCTGCGGATTTCGGCGGCGTTCCCCGGCGCGGGCCGGGATCTGCTGGAAGCGGCGCGCGCCCACGAGCTGGAGGGCATTGTGGGCAAGCGCGCCGCCAGCGTGTATGAGAGCCGCCGCAGCCGCGAATGGGTGAAGGTCAAGATTGCCAACGAACAGGAGTTCGCCATCGGCGGATTCACCGAGCCGCAAGGGAACCGGGAGTTCTTCGGAGCCCTCGTTCTGGGCGTGTACGAGGAGGGCGAGCTGCGCTGGGCCGGAAACGTGGGCACGGGATTCGACGCGAAGCTGCTGGCCGCCATTTACGCGCGCCTCAAGCCGTTGGTCACCGGCGCGTGCCCCTTCGCCGAACGCCCCAAACCGGACCGCGGCATGACGTGGGTCAGGCCGGAACTCGCCTGCCAGGTGAAGTACGCCGAGTGGACGCCCGACAATCGCCTGCGCGCGCCCGTGTTCGTGGGCTTGCGCGAGGACGTTCCCGGCCGCCACGCGCGGCGCGAAAGCGCGGCCATCGGGACCGCTGAGTTTCTCCCGCCGGACGCCAAGGAATCGCTGCGCGAAATCGACGGCCACTCGCTCAAGTTCACCAACCTGCCGAAGCTCTTCTATCCCGACGAGGGCTACGCCAAACGCGACGTCCTGAACTATTACGCCGCGATCGCCGGCCTGATTCTGCCCTACCTCAAGGACCGTCCCCTCTCCTTGAAGCGCTATCCCGACGGCATCAAGAAGGAGTACTTCTTCCAGAAGAACGTGGCCGACAAATTCCCGCCCTGGCTGCGCACCCAGAGCATCCCCTCGGACCACGCCGGCAAGCCCATCACCTTCGCCTTCGCGCAGGATCGCGCCAGCCTCCTCTACCTGGTGAACCTCGGCTGCATCGACCAGAACCCCTGGATGAGCCGCGCCCCGGCGCTGGAGAATCCGGACTTCATTCTCATCGATCTGGACCCATACGAGTGCCCGTTCGACAAGATTGTGGACGCGGCGCTGCTGGTGAAACGCACGCTGGACCGCATTGGCCTGGCCGGATATCCCAAGACCACCGGCGGCGATGGCATGCATATCTACATCCCCGTGGCGCCGGTCTATTCCTACGAGCAGACACGCACCTTCGCGGAGCTGATCTCCCGCCTGGCCATTGCGGAACAGCCTGATCTCTTCACCACGCCGCGCGCGGTGGAGAAGCGCAAGAAGGGCCGGGTCTACTTCGACTATCTGCAGAACGGCTATTCGAAAACCATCTCCGCGCCCTACGTGCTGCGGGCTTACCCCGGCGCGCCGGTGGCCACGCCGCTCGAATGGAGCGAGGTAAAGCACGGGCTGCGCCCCGCGCAGTTTCATATCGGCAATGCGCGCGAGCGCTTCGCGGAGAAGGGCGACGTCTTCGCCGGAGTTCTGGAGAACCCGCAGCGCATGGAGGACGCGCTGGCAAGACTCGAGAAGCTCTACCGGTAGCGCCGGTCTGATTGAGCGCCCCATGCCGCGAACCGATGCCGCGGCGCTAGGCGCGCGAGGATCGTGCCAGAATGTTAGCTTGAATCCGATCCGGGAGCATTTCCTCCATCCAACGCGCCGCGCTGGTGCGCTGAACTCCGCCGCGGCCCATCCGGCCGGCGAATCGGTTCTCGTTACGGGGGCGGGAGGCGCGGCCGCCGGGCTCGCAACCGCCGCCGCTTGGACCCGACGCGCATGAAGCGCACCATCGCCGCCGTCACAAGTTCGCGCGCCGATTTCAGCCACCTCTACTGGCCCCTGAAGGAGCTTGCCTCGCGCCCCGACGTCGATTTGCGGGTGATCGCGCTGGGGCCGCACCTTTCTCCCGAGTTCGGATGTACCGCCGCGGAAATCGAAAAGGCCGGCTTCGCTATCGACGCGCGCATCGAGTGCCTCCTCAGTTCGGACACCGATGTCGGCATGGCGAAAACCATCGGCGTGGCCACTCTCGGGCTCGCCGATTGCCTCGGACGCCTCCGCCCCGATCTTCTTCTGCTCATCGCCGACCGCTATGAGATGCTCGCGCCCGCCGCCGTCGCTCTGGCGCTGCGCATTCCGATTGCGCATATCGAGGGCGGCGAGATCAGCGAGGGCGCTATCGACGACGCGGTCCGCAATGCCCTCACCAAACTCAGCCACATCCACTTCACCTCCACGGAAACAGCGCGGGCCCGCGTGATCGCCATGGGAGAGGAAGCGTGGCGCGTGCATTGCGCCGGCGCGCCGTCGCTGGATCATCTGGCGCGCAGCCCGCTATTAAGCCGGGAGGAGCTTCAGGCGCGGCTGGGAGTGGAGATCGCCGCCGGGCCGGTGCTGGTTGCGTACCACCCCGCCACCATCGCGCGGGATACCACGCGCGAGAGCGGAGCGCTCTTCGATGCTCTCGCGCGGATTCCGCGCCAGTTGCTTTTCTGCTACCCAAATGCGGACGCGGGAAGCCGCGGCCTCATCGATCGGGCCCGGTCCTTTGTGGCGGACCGAGCCGGCTGTCACGTGTTCGTCAACCTAGACCCCATCGCCTACTGGAGCCTTCTCCGCCTGGCCGGCGCGCTGCTCGGCAATTCGAGCAGCGGAATCATGGAGGCGGCATCGTTCGCCGTGCCGGCCATCAACGTGGGCATTCGCCAACGCGGCCGTGAGCATGGCCGCAATGTCCTGCACGCGGATGCCGCGGCCGAGTCCATCCTTGCGGCTTTGGCCACTGCCACGGATGCCGAATTTCGAGCATCGCTTGCGGGCATGCGAAATCCGTACGGGGACGGGCAAGCCGCGGTGAGAATCGCCCGGACACTGGCCTCCATCCCACTGGGTGAAGAGCTGCTCGTCAAGCGCGCACGCTCCTAGGGCCGCCGTTGAGATGGACGCCGCTTCACCGCCGCAGCGCGTAGAGCAGATGGCCCTGCCACGCCCACTTGCGGACCGCGCCGTTGGCGTAGTCCACCACATACCGCCGCTCCACGCGCAGCCCGGCCCCGCGAAATAGCGCCAATAGTTCCGGCGCCGTGAACACGTGTCCCAAGGTGCGGCACACGCCGCCGCCGGTGTTCCATTGAACCTCCACGTCGCCGGTTGCGCCGCAAGCGGCGAAGCGGTCGCGGACGAAGCGCGCGGCCGTTTTCCACGCGCCGTAGTGGCTGGCATTGTAGCGGTGGCAAACATCCAGGAACACCCTGCCCTCGGGCGCCAGCAAACGCGCGCATTGGCGCAGCGTCTCGGCGCGCGCGCCGCCGGGGAAGATATGGCCCAGGGTGTTCCAAAGGCAGGTGATCGCGTCGAAGCGCCCTTGCCGCGTGGCCAATTGTTCCGCGCGGATCTCCCACGCCGTCAGGCCTGCCGGCCAAGCCTGGCGCATGGCCGCGCTGGGCTCGAGGAGTACCGTTTGCCCGATGCCTGCGGCTCTAGCGATGCGCAGGCTGCGGCTGGCATCCCCCGCGCCGATATCCAGCAACGATTCGGCCGGCGCCGGCATGGTTTCCACCACCAGCCGCTCCACCGCATCGAGGTAAGCGCGCCGCCCTTCCGACACCCGCGCGAACGCCGGAGCCAGCAACTCATAAGCCGCCACCGGATCGAGCACGGCCTTCGATTTGGTCTTCTGCTTCTCAGCCACGCGGTGCCATTGTACCCCCGCGACGCGAGCGGGCCTGCCCGGCTTCTGAAAAGCCAGAGCGCCCCTCGGAGCGACGGCCGATGCGAGGAATAGCTATTTGTGGCGCGCAACCGCCACAAAGACCGGGGCCGCTCCTGTAATGTCCCCGCCCCGGTTTGCCGCCACAAAATGGCCCGCGACGATCCGCAACTCTTGCTCCCCTAGATGCGGCCGCGTGCGGCTATTTTAGCTTTTTCCCGGAAAGAACTTGCGGGCTGTAGCGATGGGCAGGAACAGGGTCCGAGGCGATCCTGTGATCAGGCGGAATTCATGGCGCTGGTAAAACGCAATGGCGGCATCGTTCTTCGCATCGACGATCAGCACAACGGCGGCGATATCAGACTGGATCACTCTGGCCGTGGCATCCGCCAGCATCGCCGCGCCGAGACCGCGTCCCTGAAAGCGTCGGTCAACGGCCAGCCTTCCGATGCGTACTGCCGGAATGGCCGGATAGCGCGGCAATCGTTTGGATTCGTCGGGCGGCAGATCCGTCATGGGAATACTAGCTGCCGACAGGGTGTAATACGCCGCGATCTGACCGCTCGCTGCTCCAACAGCCACAAAGCAATTGGCGACGCGCCGGCGAATGTCCTGCGTGGCCTGCGTCTGAAAATACCGGTTCAGGGCTTCTTCGCCGCAATCGAACGACGCGCGATCATGGGCATCGCAGAGCGGTTCGACCCGAAACGGGGCCCCGGTCATTTGCCGCCGAGGAGTTCACGCCGGCGCCGGAATGCCTTCTTCAGCGCCCGGCCCGGCGCGGGCGGGTGCAGGAGCAGGGCCGCCATTTCCCGCTGGCCTTCAACCGCCAGCCGAATGATCCCGGTCTCCGTGATGGTGCGAGTAGCAGCTTCCTGTGCCGCGGCAACAACGAAATCGCTGACCGAACGTCCCCGAATTTCCGCAGCGCGGCGCACAACCGCGAGAGCTTCAGGCGCGATGCGCGCTTCCAGACGGGCGGTGCGGCCTTGCTCCTGGGAATGCATGGGTACTCTCCTATTCCCGAATGTACGGCATTTACCCGTACATGTCAAATTTGCAATCTGCGCGAATGCCCAATGGAGCCACGGGGGAAGGAGATGTCTTCTCTGCAAGGAACAGCACGGATCCCGTGACGGGTTTTCCGGGGAAAAGGCTTGTCGAGTTGTTTTAGGTAGAGAAAACCCCTCTTCGCGGCGAATTTCGCCACATCAGCCGGTACTTGCGAGGCGTCGCCTCTCAGCCCGCGCCGGGATTCAGCGTCTTTGAGGAATCGCGCCGTCGATCAGCGATTTTCAAACCACTGATCAAAAAGAGGAAATATTCTGGCGGTGAGGGTGGGATTCGAACCCACGGAGGAGTCACCCCCTCAACGGTTTTCGAGACCGCCCGATTCAACCACTCTCGCACCTCACCGCGTTCTGGAAGATGTGGTTTTGCCTATTATAACAAAGGGCCTCCGGCATTCGGCGTTTTCGAGTATCCGGCGCTGATCCGAGCGCAGGAGCCCGCCTAAGCGCGCTCCTGCCTCAAGACCGCCACGCTCGCGCTCGCGCCCCCGCCGCGCGCCTCTCGGCTCCCGCCACGTCACGTGCGGGCGCCCTCCGGCGCTACTCGCGTGCGCTCCTCGCCCGCCCCGTCTAAAATGGGTGGATGCTGGCCTACGTCTTCTGGCATTCCCCCCGCGAAGGAGCCGCGAAGGCAGCGTACCGCGACGCTATGGGCGGCTTTCACCGCGCCTTGCGGGAACACCGCCCCGCCGGTTTTCTTGCATCGGCCTGCTTCTCCGTCTCGCCCTGCCCGTGGCTGCCGGGCGCCGACGCATACGAGGACTGGTATCTGATCCAGGACTTCACCGCCCTGGGCGCCTTGAATGACGCCGCCTCGGCCGGGCCGCGCCGCGAACCGCATCACCACGCCGCGCTGCTGGCCGGGTGGGGCACTGGGAGCGTGTACCGGCTGTATCATCCCGCGGCCGATGCGCCGGATCTCCTGGAGCTTCTCGCCGCGGCGCGCTGGCGCTGCTGGCTTGCCAAGCCCGATGGCGTCTCCTATGCGGATTATCAGGGCCGCTTGCTCCGGCTTGCCGAGTCCGCGCCCGCGGCCGTATGGCAGCGGCAGCTAACTCTGGGCCCGGCCCCGGAGTTCTGCGTCCACGCCGCCGCTGGCTCGGCCCGTGAATTCACTCGCCGGGAGAGCCTGATTTCCCGCGCCGAACCGGTCGTTTCCTGGGCATCATGGAAGCAAGGGGCCTAGATCGTAATGCCTGACGCGGAAGCCGCCGTAGCCATCGTGTGTGCGCGCCGGCCTTCCGAGTCCGTGCTCCTGATGCGGCGCGCCGAGCGCGACGGCGACCCGTGGAGCGGCCACTGGTCCCTGCCCGGAGGCCGCCGCGACCCCACGGACCGCGACCTCCTTCACACCGCGCTCCGCGAACTGCAGGAGGAATGCGGCGTCCGGCTCGCGCCCGGCCTCCTGGCCGCCATGCTGCCCGTCCGCCCCGCGCGCCGGAAGGGTGGCGGCGCGCTGCCCGTCACGCCCTTTCTCTTCCGCGTGGAAAGCGAACTTCCCGCCACGCCGGACGGCCGCGAAGCGGTGGAAACCGCATGGGCGCCGCTTGGCCTCCTACGCAACCCCGCCAGTCACCGGCTGTTGCCCGTCCCCGGCTATCCGCCCACGCTGCTTTTCCCGGCGGTTCCCCTGGGCCCCGTGCCGCTCTGGGGCTTCACGCACCGCCTTCTTTGCGACTGGCTGGAGCTTAGCCCCCCACGCGCGCAAGCGGAGCGCCTCGCCCGGAACGCCGCACGCGAAACCCTGGACTTCCTTCTGGACCGAGGCCTGACGCTGCTACAGGATTGGAGACCGGGTTCCTCCGCCGGACGCCCCACCAAGGTCGCCTCCGTGGGCGGCGGGCTTCCGGTGCTGGAAGTCCTGGAGCGGCTCTCGCGCCCCGCGGGCTTCGTTCTGGCCTTGCAACGAGTCGAAGTAAGTACTACGCAGGTTCAACTTACGGGATTCTACGAGGACTACCGCATCGCCGCGGATACCTCCGCGGTCCGGCAAGTTCCGTAGTACTGCGGTAGGACTCTCACGGCGCTAGTCCCGCGCCATTCCGTGCTACAACGTACAAGAGGTAGTTTTCCATGCCCGTGCCACCTTGTGGCGGGTACGCTCGACGGTCCGTTGCCCGAGGGGTCAAGGGGCGCTCAGCTTCAGTTCGTCTGCGCGGTTTTATCCAAGAGGAGGATCTTTGTTTCGCTGCTTTGGCGCGTTCTTACTGTTCGTCTGCGTGGCGGTTCCGTCTCATGCCATCGTCATCGCAGATCCGCTGGACTATTCCGGGGTCGTCAGCGGATCGAGTCCTATCGTCGACAGCGTCAATCTAAGTGGCGTAGTCAAGCTCGTTCTTGGGCAGGAAGGTTGCACGGGGAGCCTGCTCTCCGACGGCATCTCCATCCTCACCGCGGCGCATTGCGTGGATAGCCATTACGGCGCTACGCTCCCCGCCACCGGAACGGCCACGTTCCTGGGGCCGAGCGGCACGGTAACGGATAACATCGCGGACTATTTCGTGGATCCGCTGTGGAATGGGGTCAGCACCTCCGGCAACGATCTGGCGGTGCTGCGCTTGGCAACCAAGGCGCCCTCTTTCGCCACCGAGTACACCCTTTACGACGGTTCCGCGCCGGACGGTCCGGAGGTTCTGGCCGGCTATGGTCTTGGGGGAACGGGAACCACGGGCGCGGTGACTGCTTTCGGCACCTTGCGGGTGGGCACGAACGAATACGTCACCGATGGCAGCGACTTCGGCTGGTCGGATACGCTCTTGATGGGCCAGTTCTATGACGCCTCCACGCCATCCTCCAACGCGTTTTGCACCTGTTCGTACAACAACACTTGCTCGACCCCGCCTCCGCCACTGTGCAGCGTGGCGCCCTACACCGCCACCAGCGAGGTGGATATTGCTCCGGGCGATTCCGGCGGCCCCACGTTTTACGACGGCCAGATCATCGGCGTCCATGATTTGGGCGTCTGCCTGGGTACTAGTCCTACGTGCACCGAACCGCCCGCGGAAGGTACCACGGACAATTCCTATTTCGGCGAGATGTATGCCGACGTAAGCGCGGCGGATTACGCGAATTGGATCGACCTGCAGCTTACGCCCGAACCCGCGACGTTCGGCTTCATGGCCCTTGGGTTGGCGGGCCTGATCCTACTTCGCCGGCGAGCCGCTCGCGGCGAGCGTAGCGAAGCGTAATCGCTTCCCGAACAAGACTCAACCGGCGCGGCAGGGCCCGCAAATCGGGGTGTTTGCCCACAATGGAACCGCCCCGCGGCCGCTCTCCCGAGGAAGAACATCCAACTCCACGCGCAAGGCTTTATACTTTCATTTTGGAGTAGACGAATCTCATTTGAACTGAGGAGTGTGCCTTGCGGAAGAAAGTGACGGTTGTGGGCGCCGGCAACGTCGGCGCCAATTGCGCGGTTTGGATCGCGAACAAAGAGCTTGCCGATGTCGTGCTGGTCGACGTCGTGGAGGGCGTGCCCCAGGGTAAGGGGCTCGACCTGATGCAAGCCGGGCCTGTGATCGGCTCGGACGTCTTGGTAACCGGAGCCAACGATTATGCTCCCACCGCCGGGTCGGACGTGGCCATCATCACCGCCGGCTTCCCCCGCAAGCCCGGGATGAGCCGTGACGACCTGCTTCTGGCAAATTACGAGATTGTCCGACAGGCGGCCGAGGGCGTGGCCAAGCACTCGCCCAACTGCGTGATGATCATCGTCAGCAACCCGCTGGACGCCATGTGCCAAACCGCCCTGTGGACCTCCAAGTTCCCCAAGAACCGCGTGGTGGGCATGGCCGGCGTGCTGGATAGCGCCCGCTTCCGCACCTTCATCGCGCACGAACTGAAGGTCTCCGTGGAGAACGTCACCGCAGTGGTGATGGGCGGGCACGGCGATACCATGGTCCCGATCGTACGCCTCAGCAACGTGTCCGGCATCCCGCTCACGGAACTCATGGACGCCGCCACGCTCGAAGCGATTGTCACCCGCACGCGCAACGGCGGGGCGGAAATCGTGAAGCTGCTGCAGAAGGGGAGCGCCTACTACGCGCCCTCGTCGGCCGCGGTGCAGATGGTGCAGAGCATCGTGCGAGACGAGAAGCGCGTGCTGCCCGTGGCGGCATGGTGCACGGGGCAGTACGGGATCAAGAACCAGTTCGTGGGCGTGCCGGTGCAGCTCGGCAGCAAGGGAGTGGAGAAGATCATCGAGCTGCAGCTCACCGCGGATGAGCTGGGCCAGCTCCAGGCCAGCGCGCACCATGTGGCGGACAGCGTGGCGAAG
>Ga0335069_10002902_pt1 | contig 26131 bp, 20 predicted proteins | sample Lox_Sample_11_FD_206714 | JGI IMG/M metagenome (GOLD analysis project Ga0335069, IMG submission 206714) | Soil microbial communities from Loxahatchee National Wildlife Refuge, Florida, United States - Lox_Sample_1.1 | ecosystem: Environmental > Terrestrial > Soil > Wetlands | place: USA...
CGGCGAATACCTGGTATGGCTGCTGGTGGCCTACATCGCGTTCTTCGCGTTCTCGCAGGGCGCCGTGATTTGGGTGTACATCAGCGAAGTTTTTCCCAACATGGTGCGCGCCAGAGGGCAAGGGTTGGGCAGCTTCACGCACTGGATCATGAACGCGATGATCTCCGCCGTGTTCCCGGTGATGGCCGCGGCGTCCGGCTCGATTCCGTTCGTGTTCTTCGCCGGTATGATGGCGGTGCAGTTCGCGGTGGTCTGGCTTTGGTATCCCGAGACCAAGGGGGTCAGCCTCGAGGCCTTGGAAAAACAGTTGGAAGCCCGTTAAGCGGGCCAGGAGGTTTCATGACAGATTCGATTCGCGGCAGAGGCCGGCTGGCGCCGCTGCTGGGAACGCTCGGATTGTGGGCGTTGCTAGTCCCCTCCGCAATGGCGCAGCCTCCGGCTAGTGCGGCGCGGCCGGGAGTCACGGTGGACGAAGACGGCACGGTCCATATTCCCGCGCAGGCCGTACCCATGTCGGCGTACTTGAGCCCGGAGGGCAAGGCCTACATGACGGCGCATTTGAGATCCATGCAGGATCCCGAGGCGCAGACCGTGCAGCCGAACGGCATCCCCAAGTACATGATTCCGTTTCTGGACCGCCAGCGCGAACTCTATCCCACGAATCGCGAGGATACGAAGATCGGCGGCGTCCACGTTTTTGTCTACACTCCCAAGGCCGGAATTTCGGAGCGGAACCGGCGGCGCGTACTGATCGAGCTGCATGGCGGCGGGTTCAACGGGTGCTGGCCGGGATGCGCGGAGTTGGAATCGATTCCGGTATCCGGGCTAGCCAAGATTAAGGTGGTGGCGGTGGATTACCGGGAAGGACCGGATAACAAGTTTCCGGCGGCCAGCGAAGATGTGGCGGCGGTATATAAGGAGCTGCTGAAAACTCATCGTCCGGCGAATGTAGGAATCTACGGTTGCTCAGCGGGAGGCATGCAGACGGCCATGTCGCTGGCGTGGTTCCAGAAGCAGGGCTTGCCGAGACCGGGCGCGGCGGGAATCTACTGCGCGGGCGCGGGGTCGCCGGAAGGCATGGGCGGCATGGGCGCCGGCGATGGCGCTTACACGGCGGTTCCGTTGGGCGAGGCGCGGCTCACAGTGCCGATGGGTGCGGGACGCGGCAGGGGCGCGGGCCCAGGTGCGGCATCCGGGCGCGGCGCGGCTCCCGAAGGCCGGGGCGCGCCCCCGGCGGCGGGTCGTGGCGGCGCGGGCGGTGGCGGCTACTTGGGCGGCGCGGATCAGAACGACCCCATGGTGAATCCGATCCGGTCGAACGATATTATGTCGAAGTTTCCTCCCACGCTCATCATCACCGGCACGCGCGGGATGGAATTGAGCGGCGCGCTTTACACGCACGAGCAGCTCGTGAAACTGGGCGTTGAAGCGGACCTGCACGTTTGGGAGGGGCTATTCCACGGCTTCTTCTATAACCCGGACGTGCCCGAATGCAAAGATGCCTACAACGTGATGGTCAAGTTCTTCGACCAGCACCTGGGTCATTAGAAGCGTTACGGAGGTTGTAGCCTATGAAACGCGCGCTCTGTTTCGTTTTCCTCGCCGCGCTTTGGCCCGGTGAAATCTGTCTCGCTCAAGGGAATCCGGCGGCGCCTCTTGTTCAGGGACCCGGCGCGGCGGCGCAAGCGGGCAATCCGGCCGGCGGGCGCGGCGGCGCGTTCGGCGGGCCCATTGAATTAGGCCCGGACGACAAACCGATGTTTCCGGATCCTCCGGCCGGTTTCAACGTGCGGCGCGACAACATCCCACACGGGCACGCTCGGCACGCGCCGGCAACTACGCGTCTACACGCCGCCGGGCTATTCGGCGGGCCGCAAATACCCGGTGATTTATCTCCTGCACGGGATGGGTTGGAACGATCTGGAATGGACCGTGGTCCGCCACGCGGACGTGGTTATCGACAATCTCCTGGCAGACGGCAAGATCCAGCCCATGATTATGGTCTTTCCGTGCGGCGATTCCACGATGACCGCCGAGGATATCGCCAAGGCCGGCGGAACTCCATGGATGCAGGGCGGACGCGGTCCGGCTGGCGCGGATGGTCAGGCTGTCGCGGAGTACATGGCCAGCCGTGGCGGCGCGACTGCCGCGCCGGCTCCTGTCCCCACGCCAGCCACGGCGCCCGGCGCAACCGCGGGCGCCCCTCCGGCGGGCCGAGGCGGCGGGCGCGGCGGCATGAATATGTCGCCATGGTTGACGCCCTTCGAGAATGACCTGCTGAAGGACATCGTCCCCTACATCGATTCGCGCTATTCGACCGTGGCCGACCGTGACCATCGCGCCCTGGCCGGTCTCTCGATGGGCGGTGGCCAAGCTCTGAACATCGGCCTGGTCCACCCCGAGACGTTCGCCTATGTAGGTGGCTTCTCCTCGGCGCCGGACACGAAAAGTCCGCCGGATCTCGTGCCCGATCCCTCCGTCCCAAAGCAGTTGAAGCTGATCTGGCTGGCTTCCGGCAACCGGGACGGCCTGATTCGCGTGGGTCGCGGCGTGCACGACTATTTGAAGGCGAACAACGTGCCGCACATCTGGCACGTGGACGGCAACGCCCACGATACGCCGGAATGGCAGAACAACCTGTACCTGTTTTCGCAGCGCATCTTCCAGTAAGCGGCAGCGCCGCGGGAGTATCGGGGATTCTGAACTACGTGGCGAACTCCGTGATGCTGTAGCGGTCGAAGATGGCGCGGCGCTCCCAAGCCACCAGAGAACTTGAAACGCGCGCCGGGGCGCCTGAGATCCTCTTCCATGACCTCCGCCGCCCGTCGCTGCGAAACGCTCCAGCCAACGCCGCGTATCGCCGCCTTTCGTCTCCCCCAATCCTCGCCTTCTCCCATCCTTCCCAGCCCCATCCAGAGCCGCTCTCTCACCGCCGCCGCTTGCGAACGATGATATTCTCGGGGGACAGGAAAGCGTGAACTCATGCTCTCAAAAGGTACATTCCGTTTCGTGATCGCAGCGGGCCTGGCGCTTGCCGCAGCGGCGGCCATCTTCGCCCAGGGCGCGCCGGAAGCCGCGAAGCCGCTCCCCTTGGTCAGCACCATCTTCGGCGACAACATGGTGCTGCAGCGCGGCAAGCCCGATGCTATCTGGGGCTGGTCCGATCCGGGCGATACGATCCGGGTGCAGTTCGAGAAGGAGACGGCTACGGCCATCGCCGGACCGAACCGCCGCTGGCAAGTCAAGATCCAGCCACCGCCGGCGGGGGGCCCTTACACAGTCACCATCACGGGGCACGGCCAAACCGTGGAACTGAAGAACGTGCTGGTGGGCGACGTGTGGCTTTGCGGCGGCCAATCGAATATGGAGTTCGGGCTGGGCCAGGCCCGCACCGGGGCGGCGGACGTGAAGGCCGCCAACCAACCGGAGATCCGCTATTTCACCGTCGCGGAGAACAAGTCCTACAAGCACCGGGAGCTGGCGCCGGTGGGGTCGTGGAAGGTGGTGACGCCGGAGACCGCGGCGCGCGTTTCGGCGGTGGGCTATTACTTTGCCCTGCGGGTGCGGCAGGACGTGCACGTGCCTATCGGACTGCTGCAGGACAACGTCGGCGGCACGCCCGCCGAGGGTTGGACGAGCGCCGAGGCCCTGCACACGTTGGGGGACTTCGAGATCCCGCTGGCGTTGATCAAGCGGCTGGCGGATTCCGGGGCGCCGGAGACCGGCGTCTACCTGGACCACTGGTATGCGGATAACGATCTGGGTCTGAAGGGCAACTGGGCCGCTCCGGATCTGGACGAATCGGAGTGGAAAGCCGTGGACGGCCCCGGCGATTTCAAATCGCTGGGCGTGCCGGAGAATCCCGCCCTGGCGTGGTACCGGCGGACGGTGATGCTGCCCGATCCGGTTCCAAGCGGCCAAGCTTCGCTCTCCCTGGGCTCGGCCGGAAGAGGCGCAACGTACGTCAACGGGACCTTGCTGGGCGGCCGCGGCGGTCTGCAGTCCAGCCTGCTGAAACCCGGCAAGAACGTGGTGGCCACGCGCGTACTCCGCTTGCAGGCGCCGGGCGGCGGTCCCGGCAGGGGAGGCGCGGAACCGCGCCTTACCGTCGGCGACTCGGCCTTCCCGTTGACCGGCGAGTGGAAGGGGCGCATCAGCGTAGAGATGCGCACGCCGGATCAGATGCCTATCGCCACAGTGACCTGGGCCACGATGCCAACGGTTCACTACGAAGGGATGCTGGCGCCGGTGGCTCCGTACTCCATCACGGGAGCGCTCTGGTACCAGGGCGAGCAGAACTCCGAGCGCGGATACCACTACCGCAGGCTTCTGCCGGTAATGGCGGCGGACTGGCGAAAGCTGTTCGAGCAGGGTGACTTCCCGTTCTACGTGGTAAGCCTGCCGGGGTTCACACAGCGCAAAGCCGCGCCCGGTGACGACATCTGGGCCGAGACGCGGGAATCGCAGGCGCTGGCGGCGGCCGCGATTCCCAATAGCTGCCTGGCGGTGACCATCGACACCGGCGACCCGAGCAACATCCATCCGGTGGACAAGATCCCGGTGGGCGACCGGCTGGCGCGATGCGCCCTGGCCAACTACTACGGAGTGAAGGTCCCCTTCCTGGGACCATCGGTGAGCTCCGTGGAGCGTCTGCCGGACTCCATCCGCCTGCATTTCGCGAACACCGAGGGCGGATTGGTGGTGAAGGGCGATAAGCTGGGCGAGTTCTCGATCGCCGGCGAGGACCGCAAGTGGTATTGGGCCGACGCGCGCATCGAAGGCGACACCGTGGTGGTTTCCTCCCCCTCCGTGCCCAACCCCAAGGAGGTCCGCTACGCCTGGCAGGGCGATCCGGTGGCGACCCTGTTCAACGGCGCGGGTTTGCCCGCGGGACCGTTCCGCACGGACAAGTGGCCGCTGATCACCGAATCGCGCAAGCCTTATTGATGTAGCGCGCCCGAAGTAGCCTCGCCCGCAAGCGTCGCGCGCCAAGCGGTCCAATGAGCGCCGAAACCCCGGCCGTTTGGGGGTTTCGGCGGCTCCAAGCGGATTGCCGGATCCCGTTCCCGCCCCTGACTTCTACGATATAATCGGCAGCAAACACAGCTTCCATGTCAGAGAGGGGACCTTCCATGAGGAATACCGTTGCGCCGGCTTGGGGGCTTTTGCTGCTCACGCCGTTCGTGTTCGCCCAGCCCGCGGCCGGCCCGGCGCGGACGTTCGCCGCGCAGTGCAGCATTTGCCACGGCGGCGACGGCAACGGCTCAGACCGGGCGCCCGCAATCCTGCCGTTCATCAGGTCGCACTCCGATGCGGAGGTCTCCGCCCTGGTACACAGCGGCCGGCCCGACCGCGGCATGCCGAGCTTCAACTGGAGCGATGCGGAATTGCAGGCTCTAACCGCCAACCTGCGCACCATGGCCGGCGGCGCACCCGCCGGCGGAGCGCCGGGCCGGGGCGCGGGCGCGGCGGGCGCCGCACTTGGCGGGGCGCCTGGCCGTGGCGGACGCGGCGGCGCCGGGGGCGCGGGCGGAGGTCGCGGAGGTCGCGGCGGCTTCGGAGGCTTCCAACCGCAGGCGGCCACTCTGAAGATGCAGGACGGCAGCTCTCTCTCCGGCACTCTCACCAGCTCCGGCCACTTCAGCGCCACGATGACCACCGCCGACGGCAAAATCCACCTGCTCGCCCGCAACGGCGACATCTATACGGAGAAGCCGATAGAGCCCAAGCTCGATTGGCTCAACTACGACGGCGGCTACAACGGCGACCGCTACGTTCCCCTGGACCAGATCAACGCCTCCACCATCAAGCACCTGGCGCCGGCCTGGATCTTCCCCGTCCCCAATGCGCCGCGCGTGGAAGCCACGCCGGTGGTGATGGACGGCGTGATGTACATCACCACCACGAATGACGCCTTCGCGCTCGACGCCACCACGGGCCGCCAGATGTGGCACTTCACCACTCCGCGCACACCCGGCCTGCTGAGCGAGGCGGGCGGCGGGGCCAACCGCGGCGCGGCCATCTCCGCGGACAAGATCTTCATGGTGACGGACAATGCGCACCTGCTGGCGCTGGACCGGCTCACCGGCAAGAAGGTCTGGGACGTGACGATGGGAGAAGTGAAGGACGGGTACACGGCAACCGGCGCTCCGATGGTGATCGGCGACCTGGTGATCTCCGGCGTGGCCGGAGGGGAGGAGGGCGCGCGCGGCCTCATCGATGCCTACCGGACGTCCAACGGCGAGCGCATCTGGCGCTACTACACCGTCCCGCTGCCTGGTGAAAAAGGCTCGGAAACCTGGATCGGCAACGCCCTCGAACACGGCTGCGGCGCCACCTGGCTCACCGGCTCCTACGATCCCTCCTTGCAGCAGCTCTATTGGACCGTCGGCAATCCCTGCCCCGATTTCAACGGCGACGAGCGCAAGGGCGACAACCTCTGGACCAACGCCGTCGTCGCGCTCGACGTCAAGACCGGCACGCTCAAGTGGTATTTCCAGTTCACCCCGCACGACACCCACGATTGGGACGCCAACGAGCCGCTCATCCTCCTCGACGAAAACTGGGAGGGACGCCCGCGCAAGCTCATGGTGCACGCCGACGTCAACGGCTTCTTCTTCGTCCTCGACCGCACCAACGGCAAAATGCTCCTCGCCACCCCCATGGGCAAGCAGGATTGGAACGAAGGGTATGACAAGGACGGCCATCCACACTTCACGTCAACCTTCGAAACCACGCTCGAAGGAACCATGACCTGCGCCACGGGAGCGGCCAAGTGGGCCTCGCAAACGCTTGACCCCACCACGAACCGCCTCGTCGTGCGCCTCTCCGAAGGCTGCTCGGCCGTCCGCAAAGACCCGAGAGTCCCGCAAATGGGAGAGCGCTTCTACGGCGGATCGTTCGGCCAGAGGGCCCCCGGCGGCGAAAGCTACCTCCACGCCATCGACATCCAAACCGGCAAGACGGCCTGGGAATACCCGCTGGTGGGCGGAGGCTTCGGCGGCACCGGAATGCTCGGAACCGCCGGACATCTGGTCTTCTTCGGAGAAGCCGGAGGCACGTTCACCGCGCTGGACGAAAAGACCGGAGCTCCGGTGTGGCACTTCGAAACCGGCCAAAACTGGAGGGCCTCTCCCATGAGCTACATGGTGGGAGGCAAGCAGTACATAGCGCTGGCCGGACAGGACGGGATCTTCAGCTTCGCGCTGGCGCAGTAGCCAGGGTGGGGTAACAGAACCGGCGGCCCTCTCCAGCTATGCCCAATCGCGTTGCGATCGGAAGAAGCGCCGCGAAAAGGTTGGCGCTTGAACGGCCGGGCTGGCGCCTTGGGCCACCGCGACGCCCTTCATTCCGAGCGGGTAAGCGATGTAGCCGTCCGAGTGTTTCTCCACGACGATCTTGAATTGCCGGGCCGCTCGCGTCAGCTTACCGCGGTACGGCTCCAGCCTTCGCCACGTCCGTCTTCCCCGCCTCCACTGCGCAACTCCGGTTACCAGGCGTCGCGGTTCGACACGACGATGCGGAACAGCGGCTGTTCTTTTTCGGAAGGCTCCATCTCGTATTGCTGGCTGGTCTTCTGTGGATCGTAGTCGCGCCAGAGCCAGGTCATGGACTCGGGCAAATCCAGCCCGGTCTGCGCCGCGCCGTGCTGCGCCGTGCCGAAGCGGAAGTGGAAATCGTAGTTCATGAGCTTCAACGAATTGGCCATGTTGATCGCCTGCGCCGGCCATGACCCGTACTGGTTCTCCAAATCCTCGGTGCTGTCGCTCGCCCACACCCGTATGTTGCGCTTGGCTTCTTTCCGCACCTTGAACGGGTAGACGTTGCCGCCGTCCTGCTTATCCTGCGGCCGCCACTGAATGGACGTGAAGCTCCCCACGCCCGTATTCACCCGGCTGAACTTGTCTGGCATGTCCCAGGCCACATTGAACGCACAGATGCCGCCCGAAGAGATGCCTCCAATGGCGCGGCTGTAGCCGTCCGGACGCAGTTTGTAGGTCTTCTCCACCTCCGGCAGCACCTCTTCCATGAGGAAGCGCGCGTAAAGGTCGCTCACGGTGTCGTATTCCGGAGACCGCATGGACCGCCCCGCCGTGGAGGTTCCCGGCGCAATCAGCACCTGCACCATCGGCGGGATCAGCTTTTCCGCCTCCAGATTGTCAGTCACCGCGAAGAGGCGGTACGTGGAGTAGGGCGAGATCATGGTGTTCCCGTCCTGCCAGACCATCAACGCCGAGGGCACGTTCGGATCCACGCCCGCCGACGCATAGATCCAGTAGTCCGCCTTCATGCCGTCATAGAGCTTGCTGGTGATCGTCTGCTTCTCGCTCAGCTTGCCGTGAGGCACGCCCGGTTTCTCGTAGGAGTCCGGATTGTATCCGACCACGTCGCTCTTGTTCCCCATCGGCTTCCCGTTCGCGTAGTATTGATACGCATGCGTCACGCCGGTGCGCATTTTGGTGAGCAGCATCCAGAACGGCGAACCGGGGATGGCGGTCATGGGGACGGGCGGCTGGTTATCGACGGAAACCGAAACCGGGTTCTGAGAACTCGATACGAAGAGGAAATCCTGCCCCCAGACCGCCGCGCCGCCGCGCGCCGAAAGGGTTTTGGTGATGTTCTCCTGCAACCCCGGACCGGACGGCCCCTGCCGCGCGAGCGCGATCAAATCCGAGAGCGGAGAGGTCTGAGCAAACGCCGACCCCACGAGAACAAGCAGAGCGAATGTCTTCATGGCGGTAATCAGTATATAACGGTTGACTCCCACGGTCCTCGTGGCATCTAATGGTGAGCACAAGGAGAGGGGATGCACTCTACCAAACGCCGTTCGTTTCTGACTTCTTCCGCGGCCGCGCTGGGCAGCGGCTTGCTTGTGGGGCGCGGGGCGCATGCCGGGCAGGCCGGCGCGCAAGCGACCGCGCCCCACACGCACACGCACGCCGCCTCGGTGATGACGGAATGCGCCAAGCGCTTCCTCGCGGCGCTGGACCCGGACCAGCGCGCGAAGGCCAGCATGCCGTTTGAAAGCGATGAGCGCATGGTGTGGTACTACGTCCCTCACGACCGTTTGGGTTTGCCGCTGAAGGAGATGTCGCCTTTCCAGAAGCTGCTGGCCACGGCGCTGCTGAGCGCGGGACTGAGCCAGAGCGGCTACATCAAGGCGGTGACCATCATGAGCCTCGATGAAGTCCTCAAGCTCATGGAGAATGGGACCGGTCCGGTGCGCGACTCGGAGCGCTACTTCTTTACGATCTTCGGCACGCCGTCCGACCAGGGCGTGTGGGGCTACCGCGTGGACGGCCACCATCTCAGCCAGAATTACACCGTGGCGAACGGCAAGGTCGTGGACGGCCCGAGCTTCTTCGGCGCCAACCCGGCCGAAGTCCGCCAGGGCCCGCGCGCCGGCCTCCGCACCCTGGCCCACGAAGACGACCTGGGCCTGGAGGTGATCGCCGCCTGCACCGAAGAGCAGCGCAAAGCCGCCATCATCGCCGAGAAGGCTTATAACGACATCCTCACCACCAACAGCCGCAAGGCCGCCCTGCGCGGAGGCGCGCCCTCGGGCCTGTCCGCCTCGAAAATGGCCGCCAAGCAGTTTGACGCGCTGCGCGCGCTGCTCGAAGACTACGCCGGCAACGTTCCCGGAGACCTGGCCGAAGCGCGCCTCGCCCAGATCGACAAAGCCGGACGCGACATCTTCTTCGCCTGGGCCGGTGGAATCAACCGCGGCGACCCGCACTACTACCGCGTGCAGACGCCCGCCTTCCTGATCGAGTTCGACGACACGCAGGACGGCGCCAACCACATCCACTCCGTCTGGAGGGACTTCAACGGAGACTTCGGAGTAGACCTCCTCCAGCAGCACTACACCGAGTCTCACGCGAAGTAAGGCGGCAGCGGGGCGGCTTACTGGCAGTCACCAGTCGCATGCGCCGCCTGGGCCGGGCTTCTTGGCAGGCAAGGGGCGCCCGTCGGAGGCAGGCGCTCAAAGCCGCCATCGCGTCTCGGCTACTTTGCCGTTGGCAGCGGGCGACAGGCGCCGGCACACCTGTCGTGCGCCATCATGGCGGATCCGCAGCGGAGTCCCGCTCGCCGCCGTGACGGCATCGCAGATCGCCATGAGATGTTCGGACGGGATCCGCGCGTTGGCGGCGCGGCGGCCGGGGAGTGCTTGCCACGGTGGCAGAGATTGGGTGTTAGCGGTGGGGCTGGTTGGCGGGTGGCGGGTGATTCCTCAAATTCTGGGGCGTTTGGGCCGGGCTCTTAGAGCCTCAGGGCCAAGTTTTCCGGGGCCGCGGGGCGGTCGAAGCCGGACTTCGTGGTGAGGTTGAAGGAGAGATTGCGATCTTGGGGAACGAACCCATTTTTCGCTGATTCCAGGAGGGTTGAGACCCAGGCTGGGTTCTCCGTTTTGGCTTCGGATTCGGTTTTGGCCGGGGCCGCCGGGTTGGTTTGGGCGGCGGGCTCGGGTTTCGTTCCGGAGCCGGGCTGGGCCGTGGCGGCGAAGGCGGCGATTTCGGCGGCGTGGATTTCGGCGTCGATGCGGCGGAGTTGGAGGGTTTGGAGTTGCTTGAGGGACTTGTGGTAGGTGCGGTCGGCGGCGGCGATGCGGCGGTCGAGGTGGATGGCCATGGGGGAGCCGAAGACGGGGAACTCGGTGGCCGCGTGACGGCGGCGCTCGGTGAGTTCGAAGCGCAGGAACTCGGCTTCGGCGCGGACGTAGCGGCGGAGAGTCCAATCGGCGCGGATGAGAAGTTCCACGAGGTAGGTTTCGGCGACGGTAGCGGGGCTGAAATCCTGGTGATAGGCGCGGGTGAGCGCTTCGAGCTGGGCCGGGTCTTCGCCCGGAATGACTAGAGACTTGGCTTCAAGGCCGGATTTGAGGGCGTTGAAGCGGGAAATGGCTTTGCCGGCGTCGGTGACAGGGCCGGTGGATTTCATCGCGTTCTGGCGATTTGCGTTGAGTTGGGCTTGGGTGGCCATAGGTTCTTAACTCGGCTTCAGGGTAACCAGGCGACATGGGGCAATTTGGGTAAACCGGGGAGCGGGTGTTGAAAACAGGGGAGATATATTTTTTGTACTTCTGTCACCAGAGAGTATTGCAATTTGCGATATTTGAGCTTGGAGGCGGAGTGCGGCGCGGAGAGGAAGGCGGATGAGGGCGAGGGCGGGTTTGCGGGTATGTGGGAGATCTTACGCCCCTGACGGGGCTTTCGGGGTCTTCGAACCTGACCCAGCGCTTGCGCACTGAACTATTTTCTTGCGCCCCTGACGGGGCTTTCGGGGGGCTGCAGTCCCCGTTCCTCGACGATCAGCGGGTTGACCGGCGGGGGAGCGGGCGGCGCGGCGGGTGGGATGGACCGGCGTTGGCAGACCACGAGCAGCGGCCTGGCGTTCCCGGCGCAGCAGAATCCGCTTGCGCTCGACGCCCCAGGCATATCCGGAGAGGGAACCGTCCGTGCGAATGACGCGGTGGCAGGGAATGGCGACCGCCAGGTTGTTCGAGGCGCAAGCGCCCGCGACGGCGCGTATCGCCTTGGGGGAGCCAATGCGCCGGGCGAGTTCGGCGTAAGTGACCGTCTCACCGGATGGGAGTTTCCGCAGCGCCAGCCATACGCGCTGCTGGAAGGCAGTGCCGCGCAAATCGAGAGGAAGGTCGCGGCTGGCTTCGGGTGATTCCACCATGGCGATGACCTGGGCGACGAGAGCCTCGTAGCGGCGATCCGCGCCGGCGAGATGGGCATTGGGAAAGCGGTCCTGAAGATTGCGGACCAGTTCGCCGGGCTCGTCGCCGAGGAGGATGGCAGCAACCCCTTTCCCGCTGGAGGCGACGAGGATGGCGCCAAGCGATGTTTGCCCAACGGCAAACTTAAGTTCCTCACCGGCGCCGCCCGCGCGATATTGCGATGGCGTCATACCCAGCATCTCCGTGGACTTCTCATAAAAGCGGCCGCTCGAGTTAAAGCCTGCACCGTATATCGCCTGGGTGACGGCGCCGCCGGAAGCGAGTTCTTGCCGGACCTTCCCGGCACGGCGGCCGGCGGCGTATTGTTTCGGCGTGAGTCCGGCGACCGCTTTGAATATGCGGTGAAAGTAGCCGGGGCTGCGGCCGGCCGCTTTCGCCAATACTTCCAGCGAGAGCTCCGTTTCGCTCTGTTCCATGATCCGGCACGCGTTCGCGACCAGCGCCGCATTCGCGGCTTCGGTGGAGGCGGCATCCGGCTTGCAGCGTTTGCAAGGGCGAAAACCCGCCGCCCTGGCGCTTTCGAGGCTGCCGTAGAGTTGGACGTTCCCGGGGTTGGCGGTGCGCGAGGGACAGGAGGGCCGGCAATAAACGCCGGTGGTGGAGACTGAGTACCAAAACTGTCCGTCGGCGGTTTTGTCATGCGCGACGATGCGCGCCCACCGGGGATCGTCCGCCGCCGATAGCGCGGGCGGCGCGGGTTTCCGAATCCTGCTACGGCGCGGAGGGTTCATCTTGTGCCTCGTATCGTCTCCATGGTGCATCGAATTCGCGCCGCGCGCACTCCGGTTCTTGCTTTCAAATCCGCTGAGGGCGCGGCGGCGGGCGAGGGTGGGATCAGGGGGCGGGGCCGCTATGCGGGCACGTACGTCAGGCGGATGACGTCCTCGCCGATGATCTGGCTGGAGACGAAATGGAGCGGGGGACGAGGGCCGGCAAAGAACGGCTGGCCGCGGCCGAGCACGATGGGGTGGAGGTAGATGCGGTACTCGTCAATCAGACCGAGACCCGCGAGGCCGGCGGCCAAGTGGGGGCCGGCGACCTCAATCTCGCCGGCCAGGCGGGCCTTCAGGTCCCGGACCGCGGCTTCGAGGTCATTTTCGAGGAGGGTGGCGTTAGGGCCGACCGACTTCAAGGAGCGGGACGCGACCCACTTCGGCCGGCTGGTCCAGGCCGCCGCGTAGTCGCGTGCGCCGGCATTCCAATCCGGAAGCTCGCTGTCCCAGTAGCGCATCACTTCGTACATGCGGCGGCCGTACAGCATGCCCGCGAGGCCGCGCACGCGTTCGGTGAAGTGGCGAAAGACCACGGGACGGGGCGGCCCGAAGGCGAGATGGTCGACGTAACCATCCAGGGATTGATTCATTTCAAAAACCAACTTTGCCATGCTACAAAGTCTCCGCTCCAGGTTTTTCAGGTTGGACGCAAATGCGGACCGAGTTCAAGGCCCGATCGAGCTAGTATCCCTCAAATCGCTATCGGCCGGCCGCTTCCAGACCGGCCGATTGACAGGCGGCCTCATGCTCGCCTATCCTATGCATAGGAAAGCGAGGTATATATGAACGTGCGCGGCACTCTGCCCGCCTTGATCCTGGAAGCCATCGAGCGGCGCCCGGACCACGGCTACTCCATCGCCCAGCGCATCAAGGAGCGTTCGAGCGGCGTGCTCGACTTTAAGGAAGGCACGCTTTACCCGGCGCTCCACAAGTTGGAGATGGAAGGCTCCGTGGAATCCTTCGAGGGAATCGAGAAGGGCCGGGCGCGCCGCTACTATCGCATCACCAAGGAGGGCCGGGGCGTATTGGCCAAGGGCCGCAAGGAGTGGGGCAAGGTATCGCGCGCAGTCAGCGTGATTCTGGAGGGGGCATAGCATGACTCCTTTAGAGCAGTGGTTGGCGGACGCTACGCGCGGCCTCTCCGCCGAGTCCGCGTCGCGGGTACGCGAGGAGATTCAACAACACTATGACTCCGCGACCGAGGCGGGCGGCGACGCCATTGCCGCGCTGGGCGATCCACGGGCGGCGAATCGCGCCTATCGCAAGGTGCTGCTGACCGAGCAGGAAGCGATCCTCGCCCCGGCTTTCACGCAGCCGAAACGGCCCAGTCTGCGAAGCAGGCTCCTAAGTTCCGCCGCGCTGGCCGCGTGGATCTTGTTGCTGTCCCGGAAGCACGATTGGCCAAGAATCTGGCCCGTCCAGCTCGCGATCTTTTCCACGCTGCCCCTTTCCTGGTTATTTCCGGCAACCACGCTCAAGCGAAGCCGCGTGCGTGCCTATCTGGCCGGAGTCCAAGCTGCCGTGGTTGTGGGCGTCGCCTGGTGGTATCAGGGCTGGGATGTCGGATTGACTGTGGGCCCGTTCGTCTTTCTACTCAACTATCTCCCGAACTACAAGAGCCTATCGATCTTCCGGAAATTGGCCACGGGTCAGACGTATAGTCCTCTTCCGGGGGAGCCGGGCTTAACGCATCTGGAGGCGATCACGTTGCACCGGCTCCGCAATGGAAACCCCAGCGACAAGTACTTGGCCCCAGTGGTGCTCCTCATGCTAGTGGGTGCGGCGGCCTGGCTTCCCGCCACCTTTGCGCCGATGACTACCTGTTTGATCGCAGCGGTCGTAGCGGAGCGGACCTTACCCATCTACACCGAGGAGCGGAGCCGCCGGTATCGAATCGCGAAATGGACCGCGATGGCGGTGGCGGCGGTGTTGCCCGCCTTGTACGGCGCCCGCATCCCCTGGAGCGGCGCGATCTTCATGGCTTGTCTTTTCCTTATGTCTGAGCGGTTGAACATCTTGTTGCGCCGCAAGTTGCCGGTGGCAGAGTGGCCGAAGAGGTTGTACTGGTGAGACAGCCGCGTGACGGCGCATCCGGCGGAGTGTAAAATTGCCTTATGAGTTTCAGGTCTGTTTTTATTGCATTTCTTTTCGTAACCGGCGCGTGCCTCGCCCAGAGCGCTCCGAAACCGTCTTTTGAAGTGGCTTCGGTCAAACAGGCCGAACCGATGGATGCGCAAAAGCTTATCGCAGCCGCGCAAGCGGGCGGCCGCATGCCGGTGGGGCCTCATGTGACCCCGGGGCGGGCCGAGTACCGCTTCATGTCACTGACAGCGCTGATCGCCTACGCGTACAAGATCAACGCCGCGCAGATCTCCGGGCCGGAATGGCTTCCCAGCGTGCAGTGGGATATCGTGGCGAAGATGCCCGAAGGGGCGTCCGCGGAGGACGCGCCCGCCATGCTGCAAACGCTGCTCGAAGAGCGCTTCAAGCTGAGCGTGCATCGCCAGAGCAAGGACCAACCGGTGCTTGCCCTGGTGCTGGGCAAGGGCCCCTTGAAACTGCAGGAGACCGAGGCAGCCAAGCCCTTCGATGCGGACGCGCCGTTCAAGCCCGGAGAGGTGGAGGTGGACGAAGCCGACGGCCCGACCCGGATGTACACCGATAAGAAGACCGGAGAGACGGTTGCCGACCGGGGGGCGAACGGGATGTTCCGCATCACCGCGGATCAGGCCAGCATGACGGAGCATATTGACGCGAGCGGCATGACCATGGCCGGATTTGCCGACATACTTTCGCAGTTCGCACGTCTGGGTAATTCGGGTGGGCGAGGCGTGGTGGATATGACCGGCCTGAAGGGAAGCTATAACCTGAAGTTCGACATCAATCTCTCAGAATTGGTGACCGCGCTCCGCGCCAGGGCGGCGGCCGAGAGCGGTGGTGAAGGCGCGGGGGCCGTGCCGGCCGCCTCCGATCCGGGCGGCGTTTCTATTTTTGATACCGTTGCGGCGCTTGGGCTCAAGCTCGAGCCGCGGAAGGCGCCCGTGGAACAGCTTGTCGTCGACCACGTGGAAAAGACGCCGATTGAGAACTGAGATCGGCCGGGATGCGGGGTGGGGACCTATTTTCCTGCGCCCCTTCAGGCTGTGAATGGGGCATGGGGGGTAAGTAGACTCTCCCCGAAACTCGCGAAACCGCAGAAACCCCCGAAATCCCCGAGGCATGCACAAGGGCAAAAGAGGGAGAGCAGCCAATTCCAAAGACGGGAGTTGGTTGTCTATCCCGGTTTTGCGGCCTGTGCGGTCGAGAAGCCTACTACACTTCTTTGCAGGCGTGGGCGAAGGCTTCCATTTCGGCTTTTCCTCCAAAGGCGAGCGGCGTCCGTTGGTGGATGTTCTTTGGCTCGAGGTCGAGGATGCGGCGTTGGCCGTCGGTGGCGACTCCGCCCGCCTGCTCGGCGATGAAGGCCAGGGGATTGGCTTCGTACTGGAGGCGCAGTTTGCCTTCGGGGTAGCCGGCCGTGGGGGGGTAGAGGAAGACGCCGCCCTTGAGCAGCGTGCGGTGGAAATCGGCGACCAGCGACCCGATGTACCGCGAGCCATATTCGCGGCCCATTTCTCCGGACCTCAGCCGCTCCAGATATCGCTTCCACGGCGCGGGAAAGCCGGCGGCGTAGGCCTCGTTGGTGGAGTAGATATTGCCCTTCTCTGGCATCTTGAGGTTGTCATAACTCAGCACGTAGGCGCCGATTCCGGGGTCCAGCGTGAAGCCGTAGACGCCGTGGCCTGCCGTATAGACCAGGATGGTCGACGACCCATAGACCACGTAACCGGCCGCCACCTGTTTCCAGCCGGGCTGGAGGACAGCGGCATCCAGAGGGCCGGGCGGACGGCGGTAAATGGAAAAGATGGTTCCGACGCTGACGTTGACGTCGATGTTGGATGAGCCGTCCAGCGGATCGAAGAAGATGATGTACTTGCCGGTTTGCGTGTCGCGATCGAATGCGACGGGCTCGTCGTTTTCCTCGCTCACCAGTACCGCGACGCTATCCCGAACCCCCAGGCAGTGCAGCAAGGCCTGGTTGGCATAGACATCCAGCTTCTGCTGCGTTTCCCCCTGCACGTTGGTCTCGCCGGCGGAGCCGATGACGTCCAGCAATCCGGCGCTGCGGACACGGTGCTGGATCATCTTGGTGGCCAGGGTGATGCCCGAAAGCAGCCAGGAGAAGGTTCCGCGAGTCCCTGTGCCGAAAGCCTGCTGCTGAAGCTGAATGTGCTGTTGAACGGTGACGATCATAAGGTCAAGGGCGAAGCATTAGGTCAGCGGCGAAGCATTAGGGGCAAAGCGGGGACAGCCAATTCCAAAAAGCGGGAATTGGTGTCAGTCCCCGTTTTGCGGACTGGCAGACCCTATGGGAGCGCGTAGGCCAGCAGCTCGCCGCCGCCGTTCTGGCCGTTGACCGTGACGGCGAGGACGATGTACTGCCTGCCGTTGTACATGTAGGTCATGGGCGACCCGGTCTGCTTTCCGGGCATCTCGACCTCGCCGGGAATGTCGGCGCCGGTGTCTTTGTCGTAGGCGCGGAGCAAGGCTATCTGCTCGCCCTTCGCGTTGGAATGGACGCCGCCTTCGCCGGCGATGACGAGCGTCTTGGTGGTGAGGACGCCGATGAAGGTCCGGCCGGGCTGGCCGAGGCGCGGCAGGTCAAGACTCTTGAGCGCGGGACTGTTCTTGATCTCATCGGGCGTCGAGGAGTGAGCCTTCTGCCAGATGATCTCGCCCTTGTTCATGTCGTAGGCCGTAATGCGGTCATAGGGCGGCTTGATGATGGGGATGCCTTCCACGCTGGTCCCGCCGCGACCGCCGCCGAACCCGCCGGCGCCACGTCCGCCGCCAGGCCCACCGGGGCCTCCGAATCCGCGGCCTCCGCCGGCTCCACGGCCGCCACCGCCGCCAAATGCTCCGGGGCCGCCAAATCCTCCGGGGCCGCCACGGCCGCCGCCTGCACCAAAGGCCCCTTCTTCTTCACCGGGCTGCGTGGCCGGCTTCAACAAGCCCGCGGTGTTGTTCGGACCGGGCTCGGCCAGTTCGGCCGGCGTGGCCCTGAGGGTAAACACGGCCGTATGCGAATGGATGTACAAGCGGTTGGTTTCGGGATCGAAAGATCCGCCCGGCCAGTTGGCGCCGCCGACGTCGCTCGGGAGCATCAACACGGTCGAGGGGCTGCCTGCCTTGGCCATCGGCGCCGGCGTATAGAGCGGCCCGAGGATGAAATTCTTGGCCGCCGCCAGCGCTTCCTCGTGCAGTTGCGGCGTCAGGTCAAGGAGGTCGTCAAGCGATACGCCCTGCCGGTCGAATGCCGGCGGCTTGGTGGGGAACGGCTGCGTGGGGCTGGTCTTCTCGCCCGGCACTTCCGACTGCGGCACGGGCTTCTCCACAATCGGCCAAATCGGCTGGCCGTTCTCGCGGTTCAACACAAACAGAAACGCCGTCTTGGTGGGCTGGGCCAATACGGGAACCTTTCGCCCGTTCTGCACCATGTCATAGAGCATCGGCGCGCACGGAAGGTCCGAGTCCCACATGCCGTGGTGAATCGTTTGGAAATGCCACTTCCTCACGCCGGTCTTCAGGTCCAGAGCCACGATGCTCTCCGAGAAGAGATCGTCGCCGGGCCGGTTGACGCCGTAATAATCGTTGGCGGGCTCTTCGGTGGGTACGTAGACGAGGCCCAGTTTCAGATCCGCGCTCATCTGCGCCCAAGCGCCCAGGTTGCCGTTCTTCTCGGCCGAGCCGTTGAGCCAGGTGTTATACCCGAACTCGCCCTTCTTGGGGATCGTGTGGAAGATCCAGAGCCGCTTGCCGGTCCGCGCGTCGAAGCCGCGGACGTAGCCGATGGCGCTAGGGGTGCCGGCGTCGTTGCCCATGGCCGCATGAGACGCGCCCACCACGACGACATCGCCGGCGACCAGCGGGGTAGCGTTCAGGCCGATAACGGAGTGGACCAAGTCCAGATTCTGATCGTCATTCTGCTTCAGATCCACCATGCCGTGGTCGCCGAAGCTCTCCACCAGATGCCCGTTGTCCGCGTTCAGCGCGATCAGACGGTATCCGGGCGTGACGTAGAGAACCCGCTTATCCTTGCCGTCCGGGCTTTGCCAGTAGGCCACACCACGGCCGGCGGCTTTGCGCGGCGCGAACCGGCCGCGCGCGCCTTCGTCGAGCTGATAAATCCACAGCAGTTGGCCGGTGCCGGGGTTCATCGCCACAACCGTGCGCGCGCTCCCCGCGGTGAGGTACATGACGCCGTTGACCACCAGCGGCGTCATCTCATAGAGCCGGTCCGGGGTGGCGCCGAAGTTATTGGTATTGAGGCGCCAGGCGATCCGCAGGTTGGCGAAGTTTTCCTTGTTGATCTGGTCGAGCGGAGAATAGCGATTGCTCGCCAGATCCCCGCCGAAAGTGGGCCAGTCCGTATTGCGCGTGCCCGAATCGGCGGCCGCGGGGGCCGTGTCGCGGATGGCCAGGCTCAGCGCGACATTGCCGGCCTGGACATCATTCGCCTTCAGGAGGTAGCTCACCAGGTCGGTAGTCTGCGCGCTCGTCAGCGAGTTGGGCGCGGTGGGCGGCATGGTGGCCCTGATGCGATTGGCGAGGGTGAGCACCGGCTGGGTATCCCAGGACTTCTTGAAAGCGGCGCCCGCCAAAGCCGGCGCCATCTCCATTCCGGCCAGGTTTTCGCCATGGCACGAGGCGCAACGCGCGTTGAAGAGCTGCTGGCCTCTGGTGGCCTGCTGGGCGGTAAAAGCAGCGTCGTGGAAAGCGCCAGCGGCGGTCCCTTGCTGAGGCGACTGTTGTGGCGCGGCCGACAATAGCGCGTACGCAACCGCGGCAACGAGGCAAGCTCTGAGAATGTTCTTCATGGGTCCTCTCCTAAGCGCCCATAGATACGGACCGGAACAACCATCCGCGAAGCGCATCCCCGCTCGCGAAAAACAACCGTCCGCTGGCTATTGGCGCATTATATATCTTCCAGAGCGCGGCAGCAGGCGCTACTTCGGCGTGGGCGTCCACATGGTGATGCGCCCATTGGTGGTGTCGCCGGAGTAGATGACGCCCTTGGAGTCCATCGTCAAGTAGCTCGATTCGCCCCATTGGCCATCGCCGCGGCCCGGGCCGGGGCCGAGTATGCCGACGATGTTGGCGTCGCGGTCGAGCTTAAGGAGCTGCCCGTCGAGGCCGGTGCCGGACCAGACGCCGCCGAAGCGGTCGAAGTAGATGGAGCACACCAAGTTCTTCATGGGAATGCTGCGCAGGTACTTGCCGTCCTCAGTGTATTGGACGATGCGATACTGTTCGCGGTCGCCGATCCAGACGATGCCGGTCTGCGGATCCACGGCGCTGCCGTGCGCGCTATCGAATTTGCCGGGGCCGCCCTCATTGCCGTACCACTGATTGATGAAGTTCTGGTTCTTATCGAGGTGAATCACGCGGGCCACGCCGATGCGGTTGGTGGGGTCGGAACTGTCCACGTCGTTGGGGCTCTCATTGGCGTGGCCTTCGAAGATGAACATGTCGCCGTTGGGCGTGAAGTCCACCATGACGGGTTCCCAGAGGAGGCGCTGGCCCTTGGCTTCATCCCAGTCGCCGCGGTGGCCGCGTACGCCGAGGGTCTTGAGGAGCTTGCCGTCGGGGCTGAGTTCCTTCACCGTGGCGGCGGCTTCATCGCAGATCCACACGTTGTCATTGGCGTCGACTTTCATGCCGTGCGCCTTGACGTGGTGAGTGATCACGTCGTCGCCGATGGCGAAGAGCAGCTTGTGGTCGGGGCCGAACTTGAACAACTGCGGCTGGCCCGCGGGATTGCGTTCCAGGCCCCAGAGATTGTCCTTCGAATCGATGGCCACCGAGACCATGCCGCCAGTGCCCTCGTTCGGAAACGGATAGCTAGGAGTGTAAGCCAGAGTGGGTTTCCACAAGATTCGGCCCTTGCCGCCGACCGCGCCGGTGAGGCGATTGCCGCAAATGGGCGAGCGGTAGCAGGACGGGGTATCGCCGAACTCAAGCGGGTTCGCGTCGAGCTGCGCTTTGCATTCCTTCGACACTGCGGCGGCATTGGACATCAGGCAGGACTGCTCCACGGGGCCACCCGGCAAGCCGGGACAAATCTTCGCGGCATCCTCCGTGCAGGCCGTCAGCGAAACGCGTCCGCGGCCGCCGCCACCGCCGGGAAAACCGCCGCCACCACCCGCGCCGCGTCCGCCATCTGCCTGGGCGCCGGGGCCGCCGCGCCCACGTCCGCCACCGCCGCCTCCGCCACCTGGGAAGGCGCCTGGGCCGCCATTACGGCCGCCAGCGCCTACCAACGTCCATTCGAATTGGCCGACCTTACCGGACGTTGGTTGCTGGGCTTGCGAAAAGCCCGGCAGCGAAAAGAATAGAGCTCCGAGCGCGACAAGGCCTGCCCGGACGAAAACACCTGCGTTCATTTGCCCCCCCCATGGGCCGCCGCAAAGCGTGCGACCGTACCCTCGACAGACAGATTGTATGCGCTGCCTCATTCGCGCGCAAGTCACGTTGCCGTCACGCGCTATCTTAAACAAAGTGCGGGACGATTACAGAGGCGTGAACGTACGAAATCGCACAGAAGCTGAGGCGGCGCTAGGAAAGCACCTTGCTGCCGATGTCGATTTTGCAATAGAGCGCGGCTCCCAAAGCGCACAACGCCGCGGTAATGAAGAAGGGCACATGCCAGCCGTAGAGCTTCACAACGTACGCCAGCACAATGGGTGAAAGCGCGCCTCCGATATTGCCGCACATGTTCATCACCGACGAGACGGAGCCGGCGCGGTCACCCGCGATATCGAGCGGAATGGCCCATGAGACTCCCACCGTCAGCTCAATGCCGAAGAATGCCACGCACGTAAGGGTTACGCATAACCCCGCACTGGGCGTAAGCGTGGCGGGGATGATGAAGACGGCGCCGGCCAGGAATCCGATGATGGCGATGGCGCTGCGCGAGTTGAGATTGCCGGTCTGACGCAGACGGATATCGGACAGCCAGCCGCCGAGGAAGTCGCCGGTGGTGCCGGCCAGCAAGGGCAGCATGCCGTAGAAGCCCATTTCCGCGAGGGAGTAATGGCGGTATTCCTTCAGGTACGTGGGGAACCAGTCCAGATAGGTGGCGAGCGCGTAGGTGTAGCAGAAGTAGGCGGCGCACAAGTACCAGACCGCGGAACTGGAAAACATTTTGCCCCAGGAGAGGGCGGCCCCGGCGCTGCGATGGTCCCGCGAGCCGGCCTCAATCATCTCGCGCTCCGCCTGATTGACTGCTGCGTGCTCCGCGGGCGTATCGCGGTACCACACAGCCCAGACCACGCTCCACAGGATGCCCAGCGACCCGAAGGTGTAGAACGCGGCGCGCCACCCATAGGCGCCGATGATGTAGACCACCAGCGGAGGGGTGAGCGCGGCGCCAAGGCGCGATCCGGCGTGAGTCAATCCCTGCGCGAAGCCGCGCTCGCCGGGCAAGAGCCAGCGGGAAAGGGAACGGGTGGCGATGGGAAACGCGCCTGCCTCGCCGATGCCGAACAGGAAGCGGACGAAGGTCATGGACGCGGCGCTCCACGCCAAGGCGGTAGCGGAAGTGAAGATGCTCCACCACGTGACGATCAACGTGAGCGCGCGCCGCGGCCCGATGCGGTCTCCCAGCCAGCCGCCCGGTATCTGGAACAGGGCGTAGCTCCAGCGGAAACTGGCGAGAATCCAGCCCATGGCGACGAGTGACAGGCCCAACTCCGAACGAATGGAGGGGGCCGCATTCGAGATCACCACGCGGTCCATGTAGGTGATCATGTAGACCGCTACGGTCATGCCGAGGACACGGTAGCGCACCCGCGTGGGACGAGAAGCACTGGAAGGGCTGGCCATTTTACTCGCTTTCAAAATACCCGAAACCGGGAACGTCTGTGAGCTGCCAGCCAATGGCCGCGCGGCGCCGTGGAAACTGGCGCGAGTTTACCGCAAATCAGGCTTGGCCTCATATTTGATTTGGTATCAATATGTTATCTGCGGCTCGCCGTGCGGGGGCTGGCCCTCAAGGGGCGTCGTAACATTCGACTTATCGTAACATCACTTTTTGGGTCCTCCCGGTAGGAATAGACCCTCGTGTGATAGACTTTCTGCAAAGGAGCACCGAAAAGTGCCTCGTTCGCGCTGTCAGGCGCGCCAATTCTTTCGTCGCGCCTGGCGTCCTAGTAGCCATCTGGTCCGCTTCCAGACTTTAGCGCTTCTCCTCTGCCTGGCGTTCGCCGCCGCGCCGGCAAGAGCTGAGGTTCGCGTGCTTCGCGGCTTCACGCTGATAGACGGCACGGGCGCCGCGGCCGTTGCGAACTCGGCGATGATCATCGATGCCGGGCGAATCAAGTGGGTTGGCCCGGTCTCCGCGCTGAAGGTCCCGGCGGGCGCGGAGATCGTGAATTTGACCGGACGCTACGTGATGCCCGGGATCATCGACCTTCACGGTCATTTGGGCATCACCTCCGGCATGACGCTCGATACCAAGGCGTATTCGCGCCAGACGGTGGAGCACGACCTGAAGACGTACGCGGAGTACGGCGTCACCAGCATGCTCAGCCTGGGTCTCGATACCGATCTCATTTACGAGATACGAGAACAGGAGCGAACGTCGCGGCCTACAATGGCGCGCGTCTACACGGCGGGCCTGGGACTCGTGTATAAGGGCGGCATTGGAGGCGGAATCAGTTTTCCCGGCGTGCCGACGCCGGTTCTCAGCACGGTTAGCGACGTGGAGCCGGCCGTGGCGGCAGACGCCCGGAAACACGTGGACGTCATCAAGTTCTGGACGGACGACAATTTCGGCAAAGCGAAGCGGATGCCCTACGACATCTGCAAAGCGATTATAGACAGCGGCCACCGGCACGGCATTCGGGTGGTTGCCCACGTCTATTACCTGGAAGACGCCAAGCAACTCACGAATTTCGGCATCGACGGACTGGTTCACATTGTCCGCGACAAGCCGGTGGACCAGGAATTGATCGCCAGCATGAAGCAGCACAACACCTGGCAAGTCGCTTCCACGCTGAGCCGCGAGGTTTCGCTCTTCATTTACGCAAAGGCTCCGGCGTTTCTCTCAGACCCCTTCTTCACGCGGGGCGTGCCGGCGGACGTGGTCAAGACGCTGAGCAGTCCGCAATACGAGGAGAAGATTGCCGCGGATCCGAACTTGGAAAAATACCGCGAGGCCCTGGAAATCGGGAAGAGGAATTTGAAGGCTTTGGCCGACGGGGGCGTGCGGTACGGGATGGGGACGGACACGGGAGTGCCGGGACGGTTCCAGGGCTACAACGACCATCTGGAGATGCAGGAAATGGTGGAAGCGGGTCTAACTCCGATGCAGGTCATCGTGGCCTCTACGAAGAGCGGCGCGGAGTTTCTCAAGGCCCGCGACCTGGGCACGCTTCAAGCCGGCAAGTGGGCGGATCTCATCGTGCTGGCGAAGAATCCGCTGGACGACATCAGGAACACTCAGACGATTCAGACCGTCTACATCGCGGGAAATACAGTTTACAAAGGAAAGGCTCAATGACAGAAACCGGCAGCAATCCGGCGTCTCAGGAACAAGACAAACGAGCGGCGGCCGAGCTCGAAGGCACGACTCACGACAATCAGAAATACGTGAATGCGATCGGGCCGCGCGGCGTGATCGGCATTATGACGCCAGGGCCAAACGTAAATGTCGAGAACGAAATGATGGATATGCGCCCGGAAGGCGTAATCAATGCCATCGACCGATATTACGTGCCCAACCAGAAGATCAGCGCGAACGCCGACTGGGAAATCATCATGAGGCACGTGGCGGCCAACCTGGATGACTCGGTGCGCCGCCTGAAAGAGACGCTGATGGACCATCTTATTCTGGGGATGAGTTCCCAGAGTTACATGGGCGGGGAGAAGGGCAGCTTTGCGCTGCTCGAACACCTGCGGAAGGTCTCCGGCGTGGATGTGACGATGGGAGCGCAATCCGCGGAAGAAGCCTTCAAGCTGTGCGGGGCGAAGCGCGTGGCGCTTTTGACGCCGTACTACCCGGTGATCGAGCAGAATGCGCTCAGCTACTTCACCTCACGAGGCTTCGAAGTGGTCCACATCGAAGGCCTGAAGTGCAAGAGCATCATCCATGTGGCCTCGCAGGGCTACGACGTGCTGCGCGACGCGACGCTGCGCTGCGCCGCGGCGAAGCCGGACGTGATTCTGCAATTGGGAACGAATCTTCACTATTGCTACGTGGCAGCCGACGCGGAGCGATGGCTGGGAATTCCGGTCTTCGCTTCCGGCACCGTGATTTATTGGTCGGCGCTTCGCAAGATGGGAATCAAGGACAAGATCAAAGGCTTCGGCAGCCTTTTAGAACATCACTAAACAAAATAGCCGGAAGGGCGGGGTCAGAGGGGGCCCCGCTCAGGAGGAGGGGCTTATGACAATCAAGAGTCTGTGGAAGGTGTGCGGCGGCGTGGCGCTAGCGGGCGGTTGCGCGTCGGTCGCGTTGCTATTTGCGCAGGATGCACCGGCGCCCGCGCCGGCGCCGGTTCCAGCGCCCGCGGCGGCCCCGGGCGCCGGCCGGGGCGGGCGCGGTCCGCGCGTTGGACCGCCGGTAGCGTGGGCGCCCAAGCCAATTCATCCCACGGGATGGGTAGCGCCCATGAAGCCCGTGTGGCGCTTGTCCGAGATCCTGGCGGCGCACAAAGGCCAGGCCGATTGGACGGAACACCTGGTGGACGACAGCTATCTCCATGCCGACTACATTTCCATGGGTCCCGGAGAGAAGACGCAGCGCTGCTTCAATGCCGATACGCGCGAGTGGTGGATCGTTCAGGACGGCCAGATTCGCTTCAACATCGAAGGGCAGGAGCCGTTCGTGGCCAGCAAGGGCTTCATGGTTCAGGTGCCCTACCGCAACGTATTCAGCATGGAGACCGTTGGGGACAAGCCTTCCCTGCGATTCGAAGTGAACATCGCCGGCGCGACGAAGGACTATCCGGGCGACGAGACGCCGCCGGAAATCGCCGGCGTGGAGTTCATCAAAGTCACGGTGGCGAGCAAGGGTCAGTACGAGAACGGGAACAAGCCGTTCTTCGACTTCAACGACGTCATCTCCGGCAAGGTGAGATCCAACAACTTCGTGAAGGATGACCGCGCCGTGGTAAACATCATCCGCGGCAGGGGCGGCCCGGATCCGGGGCCGGCGACGAAGGGGCATTTCCACGTGTCCTCCTCGGAGTTCTGGTTCATCATGGAAGGCCAGGTCCGCTACGCGCTCGAGACTCAGCCTACCTTCGTCGCGGACCAGGGCGACGTGGTCTACGCGCCCATGGGCATGTGGCACCTCGCCAGCACCGCGGGCGACGGCATGTCCACTCGAATCGCCATCAACGGATACGTCGATCTCGCGCACCACTATCTGGCGCACTAGGAAATTGCCCCGGGAGTTTGGCGTCCGCCACTCCCTTCGGTTGCGGCACTGTACACTGAGGGGAGTGGCGAATAGCTGCCCGAGTTGCGGCAGAGGAGACTTAGGAGTAACCGGTGAGAATCGACCCCA
>Ga0335069_10002903_pt1 | contig 26123 bp, 26 predicted proteins | sample Lox_Sample_11_FD_206714 | JGI IMG/M metagenome (GOLD analysis project Ga0335069, IMG submission 206714) | Soil microbial communities from Loxahatchee National Wildlife Refuge, Florida, United States - Lox_Sample_1.1 | ecosystem: Environmental > Terrestrial > Soil > Wetlands | place: USA...
GCGCGGATGGCGCACGCGGGCCGGAATCACCGTCGTGCCGTAGTGGTCGGCCAGCTCGCGGTAGGCGGGGTTCAGATCAGGTTCGTACAGGTCCGGGCGCGTGACCGCCGCCTTCAAGTTATCCGGCTTCTGTGCCCGCCACCGTTATGTTTCTCTCGGATCGAGAGGCTCCGGCGTTTCCAGGGCGGGGCACGCTGCGCAGGGCACATAATTCGTCACAAAGAGGCAAGCCAGTCGAGTAGTGCTTGGTCGGAGCGCCAAACGGGCTTCCGGGGGAATCCCTCCGAAGATTCTGTGGGCGGTTCGCAGACCCGCAGGGCCGCTTCCTTCGCGCGCGCGTTGATCTCCGCGTAGTGGTTGGTCGTCTCCAGGCTCACATGGCCGAGCCAGCCGCGAATGACGTTGACCTCCACCCCGGCCTCAAGGAGATGAACCGCAGTGGTGTGGCGGAAGATGTGCGGCGACACGGGCCGTCGAGGCGGTGTTCGGTCATTGGCTAGGCAGGCCGTGTGCCGGCGAACGATCTTGTAGATGCCAAAGCGAGTCAATGGAGCACCGCCGCGTGCGGCAAACACCGGGTTACTGGGCGTGGAGGTAGTACGGTCCCAATCGAGCACGGCGCGCAGCTGCCGAGCGGTTTCCTCCCATAACGGGCACGTCCGCCATTTGTCGCCCTTGCCGTGGAGGTGAACACGCGGGGACGGGCCGAGGTCGAGATTGCTCACGCGCAGCGCGGCCACTTCCTGCACGCGGGCGCCAGTGTTGTAGAGAAACAGGAGCAACGCCCGATCGCGCGCGGCGGCCCAGCCACGCGAAGGGAGGCGCGCAAACAAGGCACTCACCTCGTCGCGCTCGAGAAAGAAGGTCTCCGCTGGCGCGACCCGCTTGGTGGGGATGGCCGCAACCCGCTCACCGACCACCAGCATCTCGGGGGCGCGAGCGATCAGGTAATCGAAGAAGGTACGCAGGGCAGCGAGACGCTGATTCCGGGTGCGAATGTGGTTACCGCGATTGGTTTCGAGATGGCCCAAGAACGCCAAGGCCCGCTCGAAGGTGAGATCGGCAAGGACAAGACGGCTAATCGCCCGCTGGGCGTCGGCCGCGACGAAATGGAGGAACAGTCGCAAAGTATCGCGATAGCTCTTGATGGTCAGTGGGCGCAGTCCCCTTTGTGCCTTCAGGTGGTCTGCGAAAAACGCGTACACGATTTGGCCGAGGGTCGGCGGGTTCATTGGCACACTCCTGCGAGAGCCGGTGCCGCGAACTGTTCAAAACGCCGACTGCCCTCCTGGAGGAGCTCGGCGGTGATGGTCAGGTAGACCGCTGTAGACTCGGGCTGGACATGCCCCATGAACGTCGACAGGTGGAGCAGGCGGGACGATGGGTCGATGCCTTCCCGATACCACCGCAGCAGCGTGCCGACGGCGAAGGCGTGCCGCAGATCATGCGCACGTGGGGGCGCCACGCCAGGTGCCAGGGTGAGTCCGAGGCGTGGCCACAGCTGATGAAACGTCTGGCTGATGGTGCCGGGGTTGAGTGGCTGCCCGCGACGAAAGGTGAAGAAGGGACTATCCGGCGATAGCGTTCCCCGGCGTACGGTCTGCAGGTGGAGCTGGTGGACGAGCTCGTCGCGCATGCGTGGGCCAAAGGGGACGAGCCGGTTCTTCGAGAACTTGGACTGGCGGATGACCAGGAGCTGCCGGTCCAGATCGACATCGCGCACGCACAACCGACTGACCTCTCCGACGCGTAAGCCGAGACCATAGAGCAAGGCAAAGATGGTCCGATAGGTCGCACCGCGCTGGGGCGCGTTACTGCGATCCGGTAGACGACTCGCAACCTCCAGCAGCGAGCGCGCCTGCACGACATTGAACAGAAACGGGATTCGCGCCGCGGTGTCACGCCGCGGGCGCGTCGCTACGGGCGACCGCATCAGCCGCCCTTGCGCGACCAGCCAGTCGAAGAGGCGCCGCACGACCCCGAGGAGATGATTGTAACTGCGTGGGCGCGGTCGGCGCCGCGACGACACGAAGGTCTCGAGCTGCTCGGCCGTGATCGCGTCGATGGTGGAAACCTCCCTCTCTACTAGAAACCGATCGAGCATCCGCAGCCCCATCTCCTCATTCCGAAAGCAGCGGCCCAAGGCACGCTTGTGGGCGAGATAGCACTCAATGCCCTCGGCCGCGGCACTGCGGAATCCTTCCCAGGTGCTTTTCATAGGATCTCCTCGCCGTCGCCGAGGGCGACCTGGCGCAGCGTCTCGACCGCCACCTTGGTGTAAATCTCCGTGGAGGAAGGCGACCGGTGCCCGACGTAGTCGCCGATCACCTTGAGCGAGAAGTCGGCATCGACCAGACGTTGCACGCAGGTGTGGCGCAGAGTGTGCGATCCCGCCCGCGCGACGGTGATGCCGGCGCGGTGCAGGTAATGCGAGGCGCGTGCACCAATGGCCGTGTAGGTGAGCGGAGCAGGCGGCGCAACGACGCGGAAGAAGACGTGGCGGTCGGTAGTCTGCGGTCGGCCGTTTCGAAGATAGTCGACCAAGGCCTCGCCGACCGCGGTGGACAGCGGAAAGGCCGTCGAATGCCCGGCCTTGCGCTCGGGGATACGTAGCCGTTCGCGGCGCCAGTCGATGTCGTCCAACGTCAACGCGGCGACTTCGCGGGCGCGCAAGCCGTAGGTGACCAACAACAGCAAGATTGCGTAGTCGCGTTTGCCGAGGGCCGCGCGCCGATCCACCGCCGCCAGCATCCGCCGCACCTCCTCCCAGGTAATGGAACGGGGCACGCTTGAGAGCCGATACACTTGCGGCGACTCAACGGTGGGGCTGAGGTCGGTGGGTAGCACGCCCGAGCGGTGCAGGTAACGCAGGAAGACCCGCAAGACGCCGCAGCAATCGCGCAGACTGGTCCGGCAGACTCCCGCGCTGCGGTCCGCCACGAATGCCGCGAGCACCGGTGGGCTGAGGCTGCGCACCTCCGCAAGCTCGATCCGGTCGAGATACGCTTCGAAGCACCGCAGGTGATGCGCGTAGTGCGCGAGCGATGCTGCTCGTAGTCCTCGCTCCTCACGCAGGTACGTGAAAAAATCCGGCGCCATTTCCCGAAAGGGCGCCGGGGCTGGCTGCCGCTTGGTGCCAACGAAGCTCGACACCACGAGTCGCACCAGCTGCTCGACTGGCGTGCGGACTTCCTTGATGATCGTTTGACGGCGCTGATCGCTCACCCGCGGGCCGCCGCGCTGCTGTACCCACTGATCGACGAAGCCTTGGACGTGGCTAGGCAGATCCTCCCACCGCTGTGCCCCCTGCTCGCGCGCGAACTCCCCAAAGCGCGTCAGGATCGGGACACGCCGAAACACATTGCGCGCGGCGTATCCCTGCTCGGTCAGTCCAGCGACATAGCGCTCGATGGGCTCGCCGATCCACGAGGCGCGGATTCGGTCGACCGTGTCCGGGCGGACGAAATATCGCTCCAACATGACAATCTCCTTTCTGGGCAAATGCGCCCAGGGAGCATTGTGCGCTGGACCTCTCGATTATGTGGCCACGGTCGGTGAGCGGCTGCGATTTTCCCTGATCAACTCCGCCGAGCGCTACATAACGGTGGCGGGCACAGAATCCAGACAATACCAAGGCGATCGTGCAGCGGGCCGACCCGCTGGAGCCGCTGTTCAACGAGGTGTTTCTGGAGTACGCGCAAGCGCGCGACTTCCACATCGATCCGGCGCGCGTGCGCCGTCCGCAAGACAAGGGACGAGTCGAGAAGACAGTGCGCGATACGCGCGACGACTGCTTTGGCGGCGAGCATCTGTGGACGCTGGAGCAAGCGCGCGAGCGCGGGCTTGAGTGGGCGCGCCACGAGTACGGCATGCGTCGCCACTCCACCACGCAGCGCCTGCCACGCGAGCACTTCGAGACGCTGGAAGCGGCGCACCTGCTACCCGCGCCAACGACCGCCTACGATGTGCCCACGTGGGCGGAGCCGAAGGTGGGCCGCGATCACTTGGCGCAGGTGATCCGCGCGCTGTACTCGCTGCCGACGCGATGGATCGGCACACGGTTGCGGGCCCGCGCCGACCGCGCCACCGTGCGCTTCTATTTCCGCGGCGAATTGATCAAGACCCACCCGCGCAAGCAGCCGGGCGAACGTAGCATCGATCCGTCGGATTTTCCCGACGAGAAGCGTGCCTACGCCATGCGCGACATCCACTACCTGCACAGCCAAGCGAGCGCGTACGGAATAGCGGTGGGATGGTATGCGGCGGCGCTCTTGGCCGGCCCGCTCCCGTGGGCGCGCATGCGTCGGGTCTACGCGCTGCTGCGTCTGGTGCGCCGCTACGGAGAGGCCCGGGTGGAGGCGTGCTGCACAACCGCCCTGGAGCATCGGATGTTCAACGTGCACCGCTTGGAGAAGATGCTCACGCATCCCGCTGCGCCGGCGAGCGCGCCGGCGCGGGTGCTGCCCCCCGCGCGCTACCTGCGCGACCCGCGCCAGTATGCCCTCAGCGCCGCCCCACCTGCTGCCAGCCGCCAACTCCCGCTTGTCCTGAAACCCTGCGATTGCGGAGCACTGCCATGAGCCCGCGCGACCCGATCTCTCCCGACCTGATCGCCGTCCTGCGGCGGCTCAAACTCGGCCGCATCCTGGACACGCTGCCCGATCGCCTCACCCTGGCGCGCCAGCAGAAGATGGCGCACCAAGATCTGCTCCTGCTCGTGCTCGGCGACGAGGTCACGCGCCGCGACAGCGCCGCCGCCGAGGCCCGGGCGCGCAAGGCGCAGCTCGATCCGAGCATGCAACTGGAACACTGGGATCCCACGGCCAAGGTCACCTACGACCAGGCCCTGCTCAACGAGCTCACCTCGTTGCGGTTCCTGGAGGCGCACGCCCACATCACCATCGTGGGGCCGGTCGGTGTGGGCAAAACCTTTCTCGGCCACGCCCTCGGCCACATCGCCGCGCGCCGACGCTACTCGGTCCTCGCCGAGACCGTCGATCATCTCCTGGAGACCCTGCGACACGCACGCCTCGATCACAGCCACGAGGCCGAGCTGCGCAAGCGACTGGCCGTCGACCTCCTGCTCATCGACGACTTTGGCATCGAGGCCATGACCGCGGAGGAGAGCCGCGACATCTACACGCTCATGACCGAGCGCCACCGGCGCGCCTCCATGATCGTGATCTCGAACCGGGGACCCGACGAGTGGCTGGCCACCTTCGCCGATCCCGTCCGGGCGCAGGCCGCCATCGATCGCTTCACCTCCAACTCCTACGACCTGGTCATCGAGGGCGAATCCTACCGGCCGCGGCAGAAGCCGACCTTCAATCGCCAGCGCAAGGGCGACGCATGACGGGCGGCCACGGCCACGTGCGCGCGGGCGGCGCGGTGGGGTTACCCACAGCGGGGCCTCGGCGCGCCCCGGGGGGCCTCTTGAAAGGGGGCCCCGGTCAAGGGCGCGCGCCGAGCAAGGTAGGCCCCGCTATGGATAACCCACGAACGCTTGGGGTACGCGCGCCGGCTCCACGTGCCGCACGTGCACCACCACCTCTTCTCAGCGAGGCGCGAATGCGATAGCGGATAACGACCCTAAAGAAGGAGAACGATCGGACAACCAAACACCCACGCGATCACGTGTGCCACATGAGGGGGGGCATGCTTGTGAAAAACGGGGGTCCCTTCCTAGTGAAAACCGACAAATGCTGCGTGAAGCGTCTGATGTTGTATTGTCATCATTTGAGGATGGGCTCGACTATTTAGCGAACCTTGATCGGCTCGTGCAGGTTTCAAGACGGTGATCGGAGAGTTCAGCGGTTCAGCGAAGGGAAACAACTTGATGATCAACGATAGTTAATCCACGAGCATCGAGGATAGATTGCCAACTCGCTGAAAAGCCGATGTCTGGCTGTGACAGGAGACCCAGTGCTTCCTCCTGCTCCGTAAGCTGGCGGAACTTCGCGAAGAGCGGGTAGTGCGCTCCGACAAACGCATCTTTTCGATGTAGGATGGGTGGGTTGTCGGAACCTCGGTAATCCCGGATGCCAAATGATGCACGCGGCAGAAACACGCGCAAACTGCGAAGCAGCGGCGGATGCGGATTGCCATCGAAGTCTTCGTAGTCGAGAAAAGAAACGGCGCGGCCGTCAGTGGCGATCTTCACAACATCGTAGTTGACCTGTCCCACAACCTGCCGTGCAGCGAAGATGATTACACGAAGCAATGCAGGGAGATCGTCCTCAGCGGATCGATGGATGTAGAAATCGGATGGAAGGAGCTTTCCAACCGGGGCCGCCGAATGCGCCGCGTACCACCTCCGGCGTACCTATGCTGAAGAGAAACCTACCGGCTTCCTCCGTGGTTTCCGAGTAGGTTTTCCAAAGGGCCTTTAGATCCCCGCGAACGCTAGCCGGTAAGGCGCCAAACGGCGGCGGTCGAAGGCCTTGCAAGCGAAGCATCGCGAGGTAGGTAAGGATGTCCTGACGCCGTTGCGCCCGTGACCCTTCGAAGCTTTCTCTGTTCACATGACGCAGGGTTAATCGCTCAATTCGCTGCTGCGATCCAAACGCTTCCAGCAGTGTGGAATACGCCGGGAATTCTTCAGAGAGGGGGACACGGCCTAGTTTGTTCGCTAACTGGACGTAGCGACGAGCCACCGCACTACGTGCGAATTCTTCGATTAGGTCCGTGCGGTACTCAAGACGTCGGGTGAAAGCGCGCGTGGCAACGTAGCGTGCTTCTGCTTCTTCGTCCTTGAAGACGTATGCCACGCCTAGGGCAACAGCGTGAGGCCGCCGGCCAAGCGCGGACTCGACGTACTCTCGGAACTCGGCCTGCGTAAAGATCTTTTGGAAGGTCCCCTTGCCCGTGAGCTGGCCGTCGCCGAATTCGGCGGCATCTTCCAATGAGCAGTCGACCCGCACGGCGACGATGAGAGCCTGATTCGCCAGCGAGAACGCATGGCGCAGTGTCTCAACGCGTTCTCTTGGGTCTTCAATCACGTTGAGTACGTAACCGAGATTCACGACGTCCGCGGGTACAACTTTGGTCTTTGCCTGATAGTGCGGGTCCCAGCCCTTCGCCTTAATGCGTCGCGACTGAAGATACCGCACGTCAGCCCCGTGACCGCATCCGTAATCGAAGATGGTGGTGGTCCGAGCGATGATGCCGTCTGCAAGCGCAAGGGCAACGGGTCGCGAACATCGGTACCGTCGCATCGCCGTCCGGTGACGTCGCACCTTCAACGGCTCGTCTGCGACTGCCCTCGGAAGCGCTGAACCGTCCATCACAAGCACTGTCCCGGGTGAAAACATGTACCTAGAACCTGCGAGAGTGCAAGGCTCGGGGACGCGTTGGACGCGCAAGCTGAACCGAATGACAGCGCAATCAGACCATTTCCTTGGACGACCCGTACTATTCGTCAGGTGTTCGGTCGTCCTCGGATGGCCAGAGGCAACAGTCGTGTACGACGTACTTGCCTAGGGTAAGCCGCCGGGCACTCCAGATGGGATCACCGCACTTGGCGCAACGCAGTCCGTCCGACTGCCTTCTTTGCGTCAGTTCTTCGCGATTCGTACCCATTGCTCTTCAGCGTACGGCGAGAACGAAGCCTGTCAATTCTCGCGCTGTGGACAAGACCGCTGGCAAGCATCGGGCCCTGGCGCCTTCGTGGGGGGGGCCCATTTGGTGGAGGTTGCTTCGGGCCGGGTGCAGGGGGCAGTGCGCGGCGAGAAAGAAAAACGCCAACGGTTTGAGTTGGCGTGTTGCTGGATTCTGTTGTGAAGGTTCTGAATCACCAATAGCCGTCGTCGACGAAGCTCACATAGCGACCTTTGCCGATGATGATGTGATCCAGCACGCGGACGCCCATCAGGTCGCCGACCTCACGAAGCCGGCGCGTGATCTCGATGTCCTCCTTGGACGGAGTCGCATCGCCGCTGGGATGGTTGTGCACGAATACGACCGCGGCCGCCGAGTGCTTCACGACTTGGGTGAAGACGTCACGCGGTTATGTTGCGGCGGCAGTTATGTGGCGTAGCAGCTGACGCCTTCTGCGTGAGGTCTTCGGCCAGTGGCGGTGGCGCAGCGTATGGCAGAAGGCGACAACTAGGGTGTCAGCCTACCAGAATTCGCGGCCTATCATGTGTGAACCGGCGGGTGCGGTGCCCGCAGAAGCCTTGGGGCAGACAGCGCTTTTGTTGTATGAGGAGCCATGACCGCACGGCGTGCTAGGCCGCAAGAGTTGGCGGGATTCGCGGATTCTGTTCGGCGGCCTAAATGTAGTCGGCAGAAAAGAGCAACGGGAGCACAACAATGAGTATCTGGAACAGACTCTTTGGTCGCGGATCAAAGCCGGCGACACACGTGAACCAGACGCAAGCACCGACACCAGCAAAGTCGCCACCTTCGCAGGCCGCACCGACAAGCATGGAGCCGACAATGAGAGAATCAATGCTCCCGACGCTCCAATATGAGGGTGGCCCAACCGAGCAATTTTACGAACGCATGTCGCGCGAATTGATCAGCAAACATGGCCCGCTCATAACTGTTGAGTACGTCAGCCACCATCCGAAGTTTGAGATTTGGTTTAACTACAAGGATGGCACGCGCATTTACTCCGGGCCACGTACTGGCCAACACGACATTCATTTCCTTTCCTTAGGATATTTGGGTGAGGGTCCGCGCTGTGCACAGCGCTTTCTGGCTTCCGCAGGATTCGATTTGACCAGCAAGCAGATCGAAGATGTCAGACCGGGCGACAGCATCCAGCTTAAGTCTGGCAAGGCAGTGTTAGTTAGGCAGATAGATAAGGTGGCGGGCGGTGCGGGCGTGAACGCGAAGGACAGTGATGGCAACACGGCACTCTGGTACGCCACAAAAGATGGTGACACGAGTCGCGTCAAGGTCCTGATCGCCGCTGGCGCGGATGTAAATGAAAAGAACTTCAACGACAACACAGCGCTCATGTGGGCCGCTGGAGAGGGCGACGCGAATTTGGCCAAAATCCTGATGGCTGGTGGTGCGGATGTGAACGCAAGGAGCAGTTCCCAAGGGAGGGGCACCACAGCGCTCATTAATGCTTCGTCTAGTGGAAATGCGGATTTGGTCAAAACCCTGATCGCCGCCGGCGCGGATGTAAACGCGATGGACGAGGACGGCAAAACGGCGCTCAGGAATGCTTCGAGGAATGGTGACACGGATTTAGTCAAAATCCTGATTGCCGCTGGTGCGGACGTGAATGCGAAGGGCAGCTACATGTCCTGGGTCAGCAATAGTGGCACAACGGCGCTCATGTTTGCTGCTAGAGAGGGCGATGCGGATATGGTCAAAGCGCTTATCGCCGCCGGAGCGGACGTGAATGCGAAGGTCGAAGGCGGCCATGGCGAAACGGCGCTTATGTGGGCAGCCAGCTGCAGCAAAGTGGATCGCGTCAATGCACTGATCGCTGCTGGCGCAGACGTGAATAGGCAGTCCGCCTACGGCGTAACCGCGCTCATGAATGCTGCCAAATTTGGCAACGCGGACTGCGTAAAGGCCTTAATTGCCGCCGGAGCGGACGTGAATGCGAAGGACACATTCGGCGAGACGGCACTCACGAAGGCCGCTGAATACGCCCACGCTGATTGCGTCAAGGTCCTGATCGCAGCTGGCGCGGACGTGAACACGAAGAGCAACAAGGGTGAAACGGCACTCATGCTAAACAAACGCAGACGAAGCGAAGAGATAGTCGCCGCACTGAGAGCGGCGGGAGCGACAGAGTAGGCGCGGCCTGTTTCCGGGGGCGAGGACACAGAAACGGAGGGACGTCGCTGCAATTCGAGCGATTCTTCGGAAACGCGCAACGGCTACCGATCAGGCGGCTGCAGGCGACGGCGGGGAGCTTGCTCCCGTGGTCGGTCGCACTTCGATTGGGCTTCCGTGGTGGTGCGCCCGCCGCGTCTGAGCCACAGCATTAGCCATCTCATCCGATACGCCGAGGAATTCGGGCAAGTGAACCGTCGCTCGGCTATTTCCTTCCCGACGCAACATAAATCGGCCTACACGGGGGCAACAAATTTCCCAAAGGAGGTCGACTATGTTCGATCAGTTTTTCGCGAGACCGTGTGCGGTCATCCACCACAAGGCCGCACCATACGCAGCCGAGCGCGAGCGATTCTTGGAGCATTGCATCCAGCAAGGATACACCAGGGACTGGATCAAGAAGGTGGCGGCGACGCTGCTCGTTGCCGCTTACGAACTCCACACTCACGGGGGGCTTCGAGCAAGCCCGGAAGAGATAGAGGCCGCGGCAGATCGGGTGCAGCAGCTTCGGTCGGATCTTCACCGGCCTGGTGATGCGCAAGAGTACCGAGAGAGCTTTGTCCGCATCACGACACAATGGCTGGCCTTCGTCGGCTGTCTCCAGGTGCCCGCGGTTCAGCCGCGGCCCTTCTCCGGACTGATCGATGACTTTGCTCAATGGATGGCGCAGGAGCGAGGGCTTTCACCGAAAACGATCCAGAATCGCAGCTGGCATGTCGAGCGCTTCGTCTCGTGGCTCGACGAGCACAGTCACCACGTCTCCGATTTGACGATTCGGGACATCGATCAATTCTTCGAAGCACTGCACGCGAAGGGCCTCTCGCGGGTCACAATCAAAATCTATGCGAATGGCGTCAGAGCGTTCTTACGCCACGCGGAGCGGCGAGCTTGGTGTCCCACCGGGCTCGCCGATTTACTTTCCGGCCCACGGATCTACCGGCACCACGGACTGCCGCTCGGACCGTCATGGGATGATGTCCGCAAGCTGATCGAGAGCACGGCTTCGGAGGAGCCGGCAGACATCCGAGATCGAGCGATCATCATGCTCTTCGCCGTCTACGGCTTGCGAGCCGGCGAAGTCGCAAAGCTGGGGCTCGAAGACATCGATTGGGAACACGATCAACTCACCGTCCCTCGGTCAAAGCAGCGACGCAGCCAAGTCTATCCGCTCGTCCCCTCGGTTGGTCAGGCCATCATCCGTTATCTCAAGGAGATCCGCCCACCATGCTCCTTGCCAAACGTGTTTCTGAAGGTGCTTGCTCCAATCGGCCCGATGACGTCCGGCAGCCTCTATCTGCTTGTCGCCAAGCGCCTCAAGCGCTTGGGGATTGAGGCGCGGCGCTACGGACCGCACGCGCTACGCCACGCGTGCGCCGGCCGCCTGCTTGCCCAGGGCTTGTCGCTCAAAGAGATCGGTGACCACCTCGGGCATCACAGCCTCGACAGCACGCGCGTCTACGCAAAGGTCGATCTGCAAGGCCTGCGCGAGGTCGCGGCATTCGATCTCGGAGACGTCCTATGAATCTCGCCGAGATCATCGACAGCTACGTTTCTCACCAGCGTTCACTTGGGATGCGCTTCGACAGCTCGGCGAAGATTTTGCGGAGCTTCCAGCGAGCCGTTGGCGCGATCGAAGCGGACCAGATCGACGAGAAAGCGGTGCGGAAATTTCTTGACCGTTCTGGGCTCACCGCGACGTGGCACACGAGGTACTACGCGCTCAACGGCTTCTTTCGCTTCGCGATGCAGCGGGGCTTGCTGGAAGCATCGCCGCTGCCTTACCGCATCCCCAAGCGGCCAAGCTATGCAACGCCGTACATCTATTCGCTGGACGAACTCCGCGCTCTGCTCGATGCGTCGGCGACGCTGGATTCGCGTTGCCCCAAGAACGGGCAGAGTCCCGGCGTTCAACGCCAGCTAATGCGAACGCTCATCCTCCTGCTGTACGGCGCCGGGCTGCGAGTGAGTGAGGCCCTGTCACTGACCACCGACGATGTGGATCTTTCCGCGAAATGCCTGGTGATCCGGAATTCAAAGTTTTTCAAAACTCGCCTCCTGCCCATTGGGCCGAAGCTGGCATCGGCGCTGGCGCTCTATGCTGAGAATCGTGTCCCTCTGGCCAGACGAGTCCCGACCACACAGACCTTTTTCGTCGACCGCTGGGGAAGCGCCATCGGGCGGTACAGGGCGGAACGGTACTTCAGAATTATCCGCGATCGCATCGGTCTTAAGCGTCGCGACGGCGCGTACTTCCAACCGCGTCTCCACGATCTCCGGCATACCTTCGCCGTCCATCGGCTGGTGGCTTGGTATCGGTCCGGCGCCGACGTGCAACGGCTGCTGCCGCAGCTCTCGACCTATCTCGGTCACGTCGGTCTGGCCGAGACCCAACACTATCTCACGATGACACCGGAGCTCTTACGCGAGGCCAGCCGCCGTTTCGAGAGCTACGCCAATCTGGAGGTCAGCCATGACCAATAGGAATCTCGTGGCGCCTTGGGTCCGCCGGTTTCTCCTGGAGCACGTCGTCGCGGAACTCAACCTCTCGCGAAATACCCAGGCCAGCTATCGTGATGCCTTGGCGCTCTTCCTGCCGTTTGCCGCCAAAGAGCGGCGCCAGCATGTCGACCAACTGGAGATCGAGCACCTCTCGCCCGAAGTCGTTCGCGGCTTCTTGGCGCATATCGAGGAGGAACGTCGCTGCTCCGTCTCGACTCGTAATCAGCGCCTGGCCGCGATCCACAGCTTCGCGCGTTTTATCGGTGCGCGTAGTCCGGAGCATCTGAGCTGGTGCGCTGAGGTTGCGGCGATTCCCTTCAAGAGATCCACCAAAGGAGCATTGCCGTATCTCGACAAGTCGGAAATGGACGCGCTCTTGGCCGCGCCCGACCGGCGCACGCGCCAGGGCATGCGCGACCATGCGCTGCTGCTGTCTCTCTACAACTCCGGTGCACGCTGCGATGAGGCGGCTCGTTTGACCGTCGCGGATCTGGACCTGGGCTCATCGCCGGCGGTCAAGATCCACGGCAAAGGAAACAAGATACGCCTCTGCCCGCTGTGGAACTCAACCGCCGGTACTCTCCGAGCGCTCACCGCGGGACGCCGGCCACAAGATGCGGTCTTCCTGAACCGCCGCGGCAACCCAATCACGCGCTTCGGAATCTACGCGATGGTGAGCCGGTACGCTCTTCAGGTGACCGGGCGCATCGAATCGCTGCGCACCAAACGCGTGAGCCCGCACGTGATCAGACACACCACGGCCGTCCATCTGCTCCGTGCCGGCGTCGACATCAATACCATTCGCGCCTGGCTGGGCCACGTCTCTCTCGATACCACAAACATCTACGCGGAGGTCGACCTCGACATGAAAGCCAAAGCTCTCAGCGCCTGCGAAATTCCTGATTCGAACAAAAAGCAGCCCTGGCATACGCAGCCAGGGCTGATGTCCTTTCTCAAGGAGCTACAACGCCTGAGTCCCGGATGATCAACTCCGATTTATGTGGTGTCGTTTTGCTCTGGGAGCTTTGTCGGCGAGGCACACCCGGCCCGACACCACATAAGTCGATCCGCAACATAACCGCGCTTATGTGCTGCAGCACATAAGCGCGGGTGGACGATCGAGGCGGTGAGCGAGCCCTTGCTTACCATGACGTCGCGCAGCTTGCGGTGCTTGTTGTCCAAGAGCACGGCGTAGAAGAGTTCGCACATCTCATCTGCCAGCCGCTCACGAAAGTGCGCGTAGATGTCGCCGGACCCGCGCAGCGGCTCGCCAGGTTTGAATTCGCGCTCACCGTAACGCTTGGCGACTTCGAGGGCCGCCAACACCTGAGCGATCTTCGGATCTCCCAAGCCCAAGTCCCGGAGCTCGCTGGGACCGTACTGAGCCACCGCGCGCCAGTCGTCGCCGGCGCGGGTGAGCAGGGCGCGCGCCTGGTCGAGTGCGGTGCCGCCGCGCGGGCCGTTGCGCAGGAGAATGGCCAGCAGCTCGGCGTTCGAGAGTACGGCAGGACCGCGGTCGAGTAGCTTCTCTCGCGGCCGGTCGGCGCGGGGCCAGTCTTTGATCGTCGCGCGGCTGACGGGGTGTGGAATCTGCCTCGGCTCCAGCGGCGCGGTAGCGTCGTGCACACAGGTTGGTGGGCTGGAAAGTAGGAAAGGCAGTGCAAGCTGCTGGCCGTCGGTCCTGTCCGAGGTGGCCATCAGCGGCACTCCTTCAAGGGCTTCGGCTTCCAGTAAAGGTCCCGCTCGATGGTGAGGCCGCCTGGACCTTTGATCCCCTCCAGCTCCTCAATCGAGAAGTATCCGTACTCGCGCTCGAGCCCCACGACAACGCCGAAGCATAGACCCGTCTCCGGATCGTACTCCGAGGCGTACCATGTCCAGTTGGCCCACGGCGTGAAGAACTTGATAGTGGCAAGCGCGTTGTCGCCCTGTTGCTCCTGGCTGTAGAGCGGCGGGAGCTGCTGGGCGATCTCTTGTGGGAGCAGATCCATGCTCACCCTCCTTGCGCGGCGGGGCGATCGGCGCTGACGAGATGTCAGCGTCGCGTCCGGCCACGGAGAAGGGCGAGAACGGGCTACCGCTTCGCGATGTGGTGGTGTTGATACTGAGATCGGGCCCGCACGGGCCCGAAAGAGCTGACCTAATGGTACGGACGGCGAGCGATCTGTCAAATGGCTCGGCGCCGGCTCGGGCTCAGGAGTCTGGGATCTCCGGCTTTTCCTGCGCGCCGTGCCAGATCCGTAGGATTTGAACAGGGGAGGTTATCGGGTCGTAGATGATCAGGTATGAGTAAACACTCCGAACGAGGAAGTTCTCGGGAATGTCGAGGTCCGCCCGCGTGTGGCCGATCGTGGGTGTTCGGGAGATTCGCTTGAACTCTTCCTTGAGCTTCCGGTCTACGCGGCGAGCAACTTCGATGGAACCACTGCGCCGATATGTGTAGGCGAAGATACCCTCGCGGTCCTGCTCAGCCGCGGACGCGAGGATGTAACGCGCTCTCATCGCTTCTGCAGCGTGCGCGCAAGCTCCTCGATGGCGGCGTCGGACTCCTCGGGCGTGAAGAATTCCCCACGTGCGATTTGTGCCTGTGCTTCCACGAGCGACCGGCGAAGCGCGACGCGCTCGTGCTGCGCGAGAATCGCCTTGCGGATCGCTTCATCAGCGTTCGCGAAATCGCCCGTTTGTACATCCTGCTCGATGGTTTCCCGGAGGTCGTCGGGCAAGGTGTCGATGGTGGCTGGCTTCTGCATGATCATTTTCAGTCTAAGGGGTCTGGCCACGAATGGTCAAGTGCGCCGGGCCCCTTGTGTGGGGGTCCCGCTCGCGAAACAGCTGATCTTCGCAATCGAGATGCGCGCAGTAGTAAGGATGGTGCGGAAACGGCGGACGCGCAAGGCAGATGCTCGGCTCTTCGTCGAGGATCGGCAAACGACAGACGGCACAAGGACGAGAGGTGCCGAGCTGTGCGGCGCATTCAGCGCAGATTCCGAGTTGATCGCAAATGATGGGCTCAGGATTCATGGTTGGTCGAGATCACGCGTCGATCTGACGTGGGTAGTTTGCGTCTTCGGCCATGGGCTGCGGTGTGGTGGCGCCGTAAAACACCGGCCATTCTTACCGGCCTCCGGCACCACACCGCGCGAGGCGAGATAGTGTTGTGCCGCACCGCGCTCCACCAGTGCACGCGGTCGTGCAAAGCGTTCGCGTGAATGTCGAACCACTTGGTCGCGATGCGACGTGACTACGGATACCGGCGGAAGCGTGCGGCCACTAAACGGGTCCGATGCGATGCCATCTACAGCCAGCTTCAAGTAGATCTCGTGATTGCCGAGTTTCACCAAGTCCTCGGACGAGAAGACTGGGTAGAACTCGCGCGCCAGGTAGCTGGCGTCCTCGGCACCGACGCGGAAGCTGATGAGCGTGCCAACGTTGCCGAAGATGGCGCTCCGCAGGTCGTCGTTGAGCTGGGCGAGATACTGATTCGCCAACGTCACGCTCAGTCGGTACTTGCGCGCCTCGGACAGCAGCGCGCTGAAGGTGCCGTACGTCCCGAAGGACGGAAACTCATCGACATAGAGAAAGAAGGGCCGCCGTTCGGATTCCGGGATATCTGCGCGGCTCATGCCCGCAAGCATGAGGCGCGTGAGCATCATCGATCCCAACAGCGCGCACGTATCCTCCCCGATCTGTCCCTTAGCCAGATTGGCGATGAGGATCTTCCCCTCATCCATCAGCGCGCGCAGGCGGAAGAGGTTGCGACGCTGTCCGATGATGTTTCGGATGAGCGGGGTGAGCAAAAACTCGCCGACCTTGTTCTGGACCGGCGCGATGACCTCCTGGCGAAAGCTCGGCGTGTACGCGGCATATTCGTCGCGCCAGAATTGCGCGACGCTCGGATTCTTTACCTGGTCGAGTACCTGATTGCGGAAGCCGTCGTCGACGAAGAGTCGGCTCATGTCGAGCAGCGTTGCACCCGGCGTTTCGAGGAGTGCCAGTACGGAATTGCGGACGAGATATTCGGTGCGTGGTCCCCAGAACTCAGCCCAGAATCGTTTGAGAACGCTCACGAGCGTTGAGGCGATCAAGTGGCGTTGGTCGGCAACCACGTTCTCCAGGACGTTGAATGGAATCGGGAACTCCTGGTCGGTGGCGTTGAAATAGACGACATCCTGCAGCCGCTCGCGCGGTACGAGATCGAGCATGCGTTCAGCGAGATCACCGTGAGGATCGAGAAATGCGAATCCGTGTCCGCGGCTGAGGTCGGATCGCATGAACGCTTCGAGCAGCGTCGACTTGCCGACGCCGGTCTTTCCGATCACGTAGGTGTGCAGAAGACGATCGCGTTCGCGAATGCCGAATGGACGTTCGACACCGCGGAAGTTCGTATGCGCAAACAGGGTGAGTGGGTTGTCGTGGGCTTGTGTCGGCATGGTGGTGGAAGATGTTCTGGGAGAGCGATGAAACCTCTCGCTCCCCCAGCCGTTCCGCCTGCAGGTTCGCAGGCGGCCGTGTCGAACTCGCCGCAGCGCGTGAGACCAGACGCGTTCTGGCGAGGAGAGGGGCACGCTAGAAAAGGGTCTCAGTGCCCATCTCGGCCCCACGCCCTGTCCACCGGTCAGGGAGTGGTGTTCGTACTCACTGCAGTGGCACTGTGTTCTTGGGGTCAGGCTCCGACATTTCAGTCTACCACGATTGGCAATGCCCGCTGTGTGGACAAGGTGTGATTCGGAATTATCGCCCTGCTCTGGCCGGCGGCGGTCGTCCAGATCGGCCGATACAGAAGCGCCTGTGAGCACGACAACAACTCTTCATCACTCGTAAACCAGAACAAGTTTGATCCAGCCTGGTGATCATCGGCTTTCGCTGCGGTGCCTCGCAGTCGATCCGCAGCGCGAGCCGTTTTGGCGATCGTGAGCACAACGAAGTTGCCGTCGCCACGCGGTTTCAAGATGCGCTTCCAGTAGCCCCAGTACGCTGCACACTTCTTGAAGAACGAACTCTGGTTCCAGTCCGTGCGCGTCAGCGGCTCGGTCGAGTTGTCGATCTCGAGGAACGCTTTGAAGGATCGCGGACCAGCGGCGCCGATCTCGAATGTCGCGTCGGGCACGATCGGTAGGATTCGGCCATTAACGTTGATGCGGTCGCGAAACGCGTTCTCTCCCTGCCAATTGAGAAGTTGGATTCGCCCGCTCCTTGCTTCAGCGCACAACAAGGCAAAGATGCGCGCGATCGCCAGCGGATGCGCGAAGGCACCGGGTCGTAAGCGGCGATTGTTTCGGTTCCAATCGCCATTCAGCTCGAGGAGATCGGCCCCCCTCTGAGCGAGCGCCCAGATGTCCTGCGGCCGACCTCGCTTGCGGCCATCGTCCTCGATCTGGATTTCACTTGGGTCGATTTTGCGGGCTGGCCGATCGAGCAACCCGTAGCGTTGAAGCTTCGGCAATCGGAGTCGCAATCGCTGCGCGCTTGGAAACGGATCGGGCGCGAGGATCGTCGCGAGCGTTTCGGTATCTGCGAAGCGAACGGCGCGAAACACATCGAGGACCTGAAGATCTCGCTTCTGCAGAACGACAGTCGCACGCGTTGATGATGAGGTAGCCGGCATGTGCGGGGGAGCACGCCGTGCGGCATGCTTCTTTAAGCTTACGGTGCGCTCGCAATCGCGCAACTCCGCGTCGTGGACAACTCGATCCGCAGCGATTTGACAGATTCCGGTCTGCCAGTATGCTTTAAGCAGTTCCTCGCCAGTCTTGTTTCACCGAGGCTCCGGCCGGGTTGCCCACTCCCGAGTCGAGAGGGCGCATACCGGAGTGCGCGCGGTCTCTCTCTGGCGGAAACACCCGCTCAATCGCGGCCGCCAATCGTTTCGACCGCAACGGGCCCAGCGGTTCCCGACACCTGGTAAGCAGCCGAAGCGGAGCAGTTCCGCTCGCGCGGTACCGATCTCGTAAGTTCCTTGGCTGGCCTCAGTGGAACCGTTGCGCCCTCCGGAATCCCCCACAGACACGGAAAGGAGAATGACATGAGTGACACACTCAGCGAACCCGAACAGATCCAACGAAACATCCGCACCCTGCTGAACCGCATCGGCAACTACACCAAGTGCCCGGCCTGCAAGAAAGAGATGTGGTGGGTCACGCACAAGAACGGGAAGAAAGCACCGTACACGGTCGAAGCCGTCGTGCATTTCAAGGAGTGCACGGCCGCAGAAGGTTTTGGTCAGCCGCAGAAGCGCGACGGCGCCAGTTCGGGTGGTCAGTCATCCGACGCCTCCCCTACTGCACCTCGTGCAGCCGCATCCGCGTCGGCAACCCCGCGGAACTGATCCCACACAGCCTTTCAGTTCAGGGCGCTGACCAACAGCGCCCTTTTTCTTCGCCCTTCTACTTCGCCTGCCGCGACTTCGCATTCCGCGAAACCGATCGCCGGGCGATGCGGAGGGTGAAATGTCATACGACCACCTTGATCTTGGCAGCGCGCCGACGGACGAAGACTGCGCGCAGCTCGGAATGGACGACAACTACGCGGTGTGTGCGCGTCGCGAATGTCGAGCGTTGATCCATCAGTTCAAGCGCCTCTGTGGCGACCCACCACCAAGCGCATACTTCCGAATTCACGAGAATCCGCACGATTTCGGAACGTACTTGTCGGTTGCGATCCACTTCGATCCCAACGATCCAGACGCCGTCGCATACGCCTACCGCTGCGACGAAGAGTCGCCCGACCAGTGGGACATGGCCGCACGCTTCGAGCTCGAAGCTGGCCGCCGGCACGAACGAGAGCAGCACGCTTCCGAAGGCGCCGGTTCAGACCGTGCTCCGGGAGCGCCGAAGTAAAAGTGGGGGCTTTTCAGCAGCCACCTCTTCACGGTGGCTTTTTCATCGGCTGACGCAGCAAGTAGCGAAATGGTTGAGGCCAGAGCCGGAGGTGTTGTATGTCTAGAATCACTGCTTTTGACGTGCCGGGGCTTGGGGGTTGTCGGTCTTGACGCGCAAATCGGGTTCGTGGCCCCCGGGAGTCATTCAGGAACTATGACGAAGGAGGGAAGGTCGCCAATGGAGCGAATCTCGACCGAACACACCATGACCGTGGACATTGCCGAGCTCGAGCGATTGGTCTCTCTCCGGAAACGCATTCACGAAAGTCTCAAGCAGTCCGCGCAAACTCTCAAATGGTGGAGTGAACACTACCAGCATAACAAGCGTACAATCCCTCTTAACGTCTGGAAAAGATTGGACAGGCCCCTACCAAAGCCCTCGAAGACTCTTGGCCCAGTCTTCGATGTTTGGCATGCGATACTGCGAGCGGAACGCGCACTGCGTGATGCAAACGACGACGAGCTGCTGGGGAAACTGAGGGAGACTGCAACCAAGCTTGTTGACCAATTGCCAGAATTGAAACAATCCGACTCGAAAACTGATCGATGGGCACTCGTCAGGCAATTTGTCTCTGATGAGATATATGGTACCTTCAATCCGCTGACAGCAGCGGCGGTCCTACGTTCGGAAGTATTTCCCGAACGGTCGGAGGCTACCCCTTCCTATCTTGCTGGATATGTCGTCCTTTCCGAATTGAACGTCGCTCTTGCTGAATCGCAAGCTGCGGACATCACCGCGATGGCTGATCGTCCTCCACGGCTGGCACGCATCGCTCCAGGCGTCCACAGCATCATGCTCTATGTGGAACACCTGAGACGACGAGCCGTACTCTTCAATCAGATCAAGGAGGAGCTTGAAGAATACCTGAGGATCGAAACGGGACTCGACACACTCGACGGCCGTTCGCTCAAACCTACGCAAGCCGTGGACGGATATACTCGCGGCATGTGCCAGAGGTTGAGTGGTATATGTGACGAGTGCGCCCGCCTTCTACTGGCCCCTCGGCAATTCTTCGAGACCCTGGCTAACAGGCTTGCGACCCTAGCAGCCGGCGAAGCACCCTGTGCTCGCCAGCAGATCACGTGGGCGATTGTAGAAGCGCGCAATGCATTGCGAAGTCCGAACACGACGCAAGTGAAACAAAACGCCGCCCACGCGCTAAGCACGGATTTCGTGAGCGAACTGTATAATTCCATCGATCAGGTAAGCAGACAGATCACGGAGCTCTTTCCGAAGAGAGCTAGCCTGGATGCTAATCGACCGGCAAAAACGCACGAAGACTATTTGCCCTTTCGTCAGAAGCTGGCGGCTCTCTTATCCTCTCTGAACGAGCTGCAGGAAATCCATTTGGGGCTGACAGAAAAAGACGTTTACCCCTCGATTCGCGACGCCGCTCGCTTCCAATTCGTCAAGATGCTTTTGAGCACCTTCAGAAATCGGCAGAAGGGGGAAAGCCCGAACTCCATCGTAGGGGTCGACGACCTGGCGCGGAATGAGGAAATGCACAAGCTGTCTAGAGCCGCCCTATACGACCATCTGCATCTCCTCATAGAGACATACAAATTGGACCCGTCCCCAAAACTGATCGACGCAGCCAATTTCAAGAATGAATTACCTCGCGAGCAAGCTCAGCACCTTTGTGCCGTATCTGTGTCAGTTTTCGAGTGCCTTTCTGACACGCGGATCATCGACGGGGTTAAGAGATGGTGGGGTCACTACGCGGAATGCTACAGTCAAAACCGATTCGACTGGATCAAGAGGCGCCACGACTCATTCGAGGCCATCGAAATACTCACAAGGGAACTTAAATCGCTGGGGGATGACGGTGGCCTGCGGGCGCCTACCGACTTGGCCGAACCCGCGCCGTTCATTAAGACCCTTGAGGAAGCGGCCAAGAAGGAGGCGAGCATAGCCCTTGCCATCGAGCAGCGGGTGAAAGAAGTAACGCAATGGGTATCTCAACGCGGCTCAAGTCTTCTGCTGAAACGAACGCAAGCAGACGCTCACGAGCTCGCCGCCGCACTCTGGATAGCGGACCGCATTGGCGCGCCATGGGCCGAGCGCCTCGAAGAAGAAGCGAAAGAAGTAATCGCGAAACTCCAGCGCGATGACGGTGGCTTCGACACTGTTTCCCCTCTCTATCAAAATCGGGGTTTTACCTTCTACCTGCCGTCGGCAAGCACGATCGCATTGCTTGCTTCATTTGCGACGCGTGGAACCAAGACCCCCCGACTGCCGGAGCATCAGCGTCGACTTCGTCGCTGGCGGGGCATATTGGAGAAGGGCCTCCAGTTTCTCCTCGATACGATGGTTGGCCGCGATTCAACGCTTGGCACCGAAGGAACTGAGAACGCTGGCTGGTACAGCGATCGGCATCCCGAACGAGAGCGGATTGATCTGTTAGCTACCACCGAGGCGGTAACTGCACTCTGTCGTATAGATGACGCGCTTCGCTGGATCATCAACCTCGATGCAACCGTCGAGTTCGACGTCACATGGCCCGATCCGCCGAGGGGCCGAATCCCGTTCGACTGTCGTTTGGGCAAGGATCAGCTCGCCTTGAAGGCTGCGCGCGTAGTTGATGAGTTTCGAGCACGTACCGAACTGTACGCGCGACCGCGCGAGAAAACCAAGACCGGGTCGGCCTCTCGGGTCTTCATGTTCCACGGGCCGCCAGGTACAGGTAAGACATTTGGCCAAGAGACAATCGCACGGGACCTGGGATGGCCGCTTGTCAAGCTGACGATCAGCGACTTCCTTTATCATGGTACGGACCATGTCGGCAGGCGCGCGGCTGAAATTTTCAAGCAGCTCGGCTTCCTTTCACGCGTCTGCATCGTTTTCGACGAGTTTGACGAGATGGTGGCGGACCGAAGCATGGGTAAGGGCTATCCGTTGCTGACGGCGGCGATGCTCCCTCTTTTGTCAGCTCTTTATGATGGAGCTCGGACGAGATACTGCGCAGTGTCCTTTACGACGAACTACCTGGAGAATATCGACCAGGCCGCACGCCGTAAGGGACGAGTCGATGACCGCATCTTGCTCCTGTATCCTGATTTCGGCGCCCGCATCCTTCTCGTCGTCGATAGGGCAACACGGCAGAATTCTGAATTGGCCGTGAGCACCGTTACAGACATTGCGGTGAACACCGCTCTTTGTACTTGGCCAGATGTTTGTCGTTACGTAGAGCAACGCCTCGAGGGCGAGCACCCTTTCACGCCTGACCGCGCTGTCCAACCGGATTACTATGGTCGACTGGACGACAATGGGCGCGACGACAAACGACAGAAGAGCGAGGAGCTAGAGGCGCTGAGCAAATGCATCGGTGAGGATATACTCGATGAGTGGCTCAACCACGCGAAGGAATGGAAACCACTCTTGGACAACTTCGTGGCGCCGGCTACAAGCCAAACGCATAACATCCCGCGTGAGGCCGAAGGGCGGCAAGCGGTTACCAACAAGCGCCGACCAAGAGCACGAGCGTGATCGCGGGAAGTTCTGATCTTCTGAGCAGGGAACAGGTTGAGCTAGAACCGCGGACCGCAGTTAGAGGCCGCATCTGCATCGCATACGACGGTTCGCATTAGCGCCGAGTCCCCGACGGGGACGTTTCCGACTCACGGAACGGCGCAAAGGGGGGCACCTTATTGTCGCCTCACTCGCGAAGAAGCAGAGAAGATCTCTGCAGCCGGCCTTCAGGTGGGTGTCGTTTGGGAGAGCGGCTACCCGACCAACGCGGACTACTTCAACAAGGACCAAGGGGCGAGCGATGGTCGTGTCGCGTACGCCTACGCCCGCGACACGATCGGGCAGCCCGCGGGCAGCGCCATCTACTTCGCGGTTGACTACGACGCTTCGAAGGACGACATCGCCGGACCGATCACGGACTACTTCGACGGGATCGTCGAATCGTTCCGGGCCGAGGGCTTGGGGAACCCGGGTTACAAGGTCGGCGTCTACGGCTCGGGTGCAACGTGCCGCGCCATGATCGCCGCCGGTGTCGTCGATTTCACGTGGCTTGCGCAGTCGACCGGCTGGGCGGGGCACGAGTCGTTCGTCGATTGGAATCTGAAGCAGGGCGCCGGAACGAACCTGTGCGGGATTGACGTCGACACGGACGAGGCGCGCGGTGCGTACGGTGGGTTTCAGGTGGGGCGCTACAGGAGAGGCAAGCGACGGTCGAAGCGGCGCGCAAAGACGGGAGGGGCTTCGGCGAGGAAGAAGGGTTCGGTCTCAGTTGCAAAGAAGGGTTCTGGTTCCGCCAAGAAGAGGGCCTCGGCCAACTCGGCCAAGAACAAGACCCCCTCGAAGTGGACCAAGAAGAAACCGAGCGCGAAAAACAAGAGCAAGTAGGCCCCTCAAGGGTCGGGAGCGGCCTCACGAGGACGCCTATCGAGCCACTGACCTGCCGACGAGATCGAGGATCGTTCGTGCGCATCGCTCGATTGATTCTGTGTCCCGGCACCACTGGGAGCTATTTCGACTACCGACCAACCGAGGTCAACACGGTACGGAGGCGCACCCGCAGCGTCTTGAGGGGGTTTGCTTCGCCTCGTTCCCACTCGGCCACCGTCCCCGGGTGGACCCTGATCGCTGCGGCCAACTGCCTCCGGCTGAGGCCGGCGGCGAACCGGGCGCCTTTGATCTGGCCAGGGAAGCCGTCAGGCGGCGGCCCAAACGGGTCATACCCCAGGAAGGCGACGATCCTGGGCACGAACTGAACGTCGGGATTGAAGTGGCCGTTCTCCCAGTAGTTCACCGTCGACGTCCAAACCCCGATTCGAGCGGCCACGTCCGACTGACGAAGGCCCAAATCCATGCGCCGCTTCCTGATGTGCTCTCCGACGGTTTTGGGATCGTCCGGGTATCCCGGGTTCATTGGTTTCCGCGCACTTAGCCGCAGGTGGCAACTTAGGCCTGAACGACAGCAGGTTCTCGGGCGGAGATGTCTCGGACATTCGGCATTACATCAAGCTCGGCCCGCTCGGCCAAGCCTTCGCGGCGGCGGAGCGCCACGTGCTGCTCATCGATGAGATCGACAAGGCCGATCTGGAATTTCCGAACGATCTATTGCGCGAGCTGGACGAGATGCGCTTCACCATCATCGAGACCAGTGAAGAGATCGCCGCCAAGCATCGTCCAGTGGTGCTCATCACGTCGAACAACGAGAAGGAGCTGCCCGACGCGTTCTTGCGGCGATGTATCTTCTATTTCATCGAGTTCCCCGATGTGAGTCTGATGCGCCAGATCATCGATGTGCACCACCCACACCTCGACGCCAAACTGCTCGATCAGGTTCTGATCAAGTTCTATTGGCTGCGGGAGCAGAACGAGCTGCGCAAGAAGCCGTCAACCGCCGAGTTGGTAGACTGGATCAGCGCGCTGCTGCGTTCCGGCATCAGCATCGAGAAAGTAGAGGCGCACATCCCCTTTGTCGGCGCGCTGCTGAAGAAGGAGCAGGACATCGACGCCCTCACCCAATACGACGCCAAAGGCGGGCGCTACCCGAAGAGCTGGCAGGAGTTGGGGCCGCGGTACAACCAACAGGGAAAGGCTGGCGACAGCGCAGCTTTGGCGACTCACACTGCGCCGTCGATGTTCTCTGCCCGATCCGAGTTCCAGAGGTCCCACAGCTGCATTCCCGTCATTCGCGAGATCTCCGCATCGTGGGGTGTGTGGATCACCCGAATACCCTCGCGGTAGGTGCGCTCCAGCACGATCAGCCTGCGGCCGTCGGGAAAGGTGATCAGGGCTGACGCGAGGCAGGGATCGTTACCCCGCTCGACAACCCACGCGCCGGCGTAGCTGGCAAGAAGATTAAGAAGGGTCATCGTCGGCATCTTGCGCTGGCCTTGTACCGTGGAGGAAATTCTCCGTTAGCACGGCGACGAGCCCTTCGGTGTTCGTTGCCAGCACTTCGCAGCCACCATTGCCCTTGTGCTTCGCGCACGCGCGTTCGATCGTCGCCGCGACGGTTCCTCCCGCGATCATCTCGGCCAGCCGCATCACCACAAGCCCGTCGATCACGTCAGTCGGGATGGCGACACCACTAGCGCGATGTTCGCCGCGCCCATTGCTGTTGCCGAACCCGCTTGCCCAAATCGAATCGTCCCATCCGTCGTAACCATCCGCAGCCCACAGGTGTAATCTTTCGCCGTCACACCAGACATAGTGCCTGCCACGCATGTAGGACATCGTCGCTACTCGCTCTCGCCACAGGCTCGTACCACGCCCGGCGGAGAATGGAACTCGATCGATCCGACGATCGTGCCATCAGCATCGGAAGCGCGTATAAGGATTTGGTTGCAAGGGTGCCTCGATGACCTCCGGCTCTCGTGACTCACTCGCCCAAGCAATCGCCGCCCAAGAGGCGAAGTTGGTCGAGCTCGATCGCGAACGAGAAGATGTGCGGTTGCAACTGGAGCGACTGCGCACCGATCTTGTGACCCTCGACTCTGCGGCGGCCGAACGAGTGCTGGCACCACCCGCGAGCGACGCTGCGGCCGCAATGACCTCCTCCGAAAAAGTGACTCTGTTTCGATCACTCTTTCGCGGCCGGGACGACGTCTACCCGAAGCTCTGGGAGAACGCCCGGAGCGGCAAGAAGGGGTATGCACCCGCCTGCGCGAACGAGTGGGTACGAGGCGTGTGCGAGAAGCCGAGAGTGAGGTGCGGGGACTGCCCGAATCAGGCCTTTGTCTCGGCAAGTGACCAGACCATCATCGATCACCTGCAAGGACGACACGTAGTGGGGGTGTATCCGCTGCTGCAGGACGAGACCTGCTGGTTCCTCGCCGTGGACTTCGACAAGCGATCGTGGATGGACGACGTCGCGGTGTTCATCGAGACCTGCCGTGACGTCGGAGTGCCAACCGCGGTCGAGCGTTCGCGGTCCGGGAACGGCGCGCACGCGTGGTTCTTCTTCTCGGCGCCTGTTGCCGCGAGCAT
>Ga0335069_10002904_pt1 | contig 26122 bp, 20 predicted proteins | sample Lox_Sample_11_FD_206714 | JGI IMG/M metagenome (GOLD analysis project Ga0335069, IMG submission 206714) | Soil microbial communities from Loxahatchee National Wildlife Refuge, Florida, United States - Lox_Sample_1.1 | ecosystem: Environmental > Terrestrial > Soil > Wetlands | place: USA...
CGATTGCCGCCGGTGAGAAGGAATTCTCGATGACGCTCGCCGGCAAGCCGTACTCGCAAGAGGCGCAGAAATATCACGCGAAGTCGCTGAGTGCCTTGCGTGCGCGCTATGCGGCGGTGGCGGACAAGTCGGCGCTCGATCCGATCCTCAAACGGGCCGACTGCTACGGGCCGCTCACCGGAGCCTTCTGATGGGTCGCAAGATTCTCTTCATCACCACCGACCAGCAACGCTACGACGCCCTCGGGTGCAACGGCGGCACGATCGCCCGCACGCCGGTGATCGATCAACTCGCCCTCGACGGGATCAACTATCGTCGCGCCCACAACCAGAACGTCGTCTGCATGCCTGCCCGCTCGACCATGATCACCGGCCAGTACGTGCGTACGCACGGTGTCTTCGCCAACGGCGTGCCACTGCCTGTGGATGCACCGAGCATCGCGGCGTACCTGCACGAACGCGCCGGATATCGCACGGCGTTGCTCGGTAAAGCTCACTTCGAGCCCGCTTTCGACCCCAAGGGTAAGTGGTTCGAGAACCGCATGGCCGACGAAGGTTCGACCGGCCCGTGCCGCGGCTTCGAGCACCTCGAACTTGCGTTTCACGGCGCCATGGGCAACTGGCACTACTCGCGGTGGTTGCAGCGGCGTCATCCCGACGAGGTCGGTGGATTCGCGCCCATCCTGAGCGCGATGGGCGGCGGCGACACCGGCGCGCCCGAGGTGACGTACAATCCGATCCCGCGCGAGCACTACCACACCGACTGGGTCGCCGATCGCACGATCGCGTTCCTCGATTCGCTAGCGCCCGACGAGGACTGGTTCGTGTGGATGAGCTTTCCCGATCCGCATCACCCGTGGGACCCGCCGGCCTCGGAAGCGCGCCGGATCAATTGGCGCGATCTCGACTTGCCGCCTGGTCATCCGGGGTCGGACGAGAAAATCCGCGCGATCCTCGCGCAAAAACCGCATCATTGGCTGGCGTGGTACGAGGGCAAGTTCCGCAACAACGAAGGCGGGCCGATGACCTTCGTGCCGAGCACGCTCACCCACGACCAGATTCGCGAGGTCAACGCGCTGACGCACATCGAAAACGAATTGATCGATCAAGCCTGCGGACGCGTGCTACGACGCATCGCCGAGCGGGGCTGGTTGGCTGACACCGACGTGTTGTTCACCACCGATCACGGTGAGCTGCAAGGCGACTTCGGTCTGTTGTACAAGGGGCCGTACCATGTCGATGCGTTGATGCGGATTCCACTGATCTGGCGCCCGGCGCCGTCGGCTCGCATCGCTCACGCCGAGATTCACGAGCCTGTCGGACAACTCGACCTGGCGCCGACGTTCTGCCGGATCGCCAACCTGCCGGTGCCAGACTGGACGCAAGGTGCGCCGCTGCCGACGGCTCCGGGATCGCACCGCGAGCGAGTCATCACCGAGTGGGATAGCCAGTTCGCCGAGATCGGCATGCACCTGCGCACCATCTACCGCGACGGCTTCATTTGCACGGTGTACGAGCGCAGCACCGACAACGTCGGCTTTAGTTTGGCGCGGCTCTATCGCAGCTTCGGAGCCGATCTGCCGCTGCCCAATTTCCGCTACGACGGGACCGAGGGCGAGCTGTACAACCTGAACGAGGATCCGCAGCAGTGGCGGAATCTGTGGAGCGATCCCGGCTGCAGGCAGCTCAAGTCAGACCTGATTGCGGACCTCTACGATCATCTGCCGGCGCCGCGGCAGCCGCAGCTCACCGTGCAGGCGCCGGCGTGAGAAGGGTCGTCGCATGAGTTCTACGCCGTATCGCTTCTATGCCGCCGAGATCTCCTATTTCTCGGGCAAGGTGCGCCCGATGTTCCGCTACAAGGGGATTCCCTACGACGAGATCGCGCCGACGCCGCAGGCGTATCGTGAGATCATCATCGCGCGCACCGGGCTCGGGTTCATTCCGGTCGTGGTCACGCCGGAAGACGACACGCTGCAGGACACCAGCGAGATTCTCGACGAACTCGAACGGCGCTTTCCCGATCCGCCGGTCTATCCTCCGACGCCGGTGCAGCGTGTGGTGTCGTATCTGATCGAGGTCTACGCGGACGAGTTTGGCGTGCTGCCGGCCATGCACTATCGCTGGAGCTTTCCTGAGAGCGAGGCGAAGGCGCGGAAAGACTTCGCGGCCGCGAGCGGCAATCCCGATACCGCCGGGGCCTTCGCCGACCGGATGAAAGGCAGTCTGCCGTTCCTCGGCGTGTCGCCGGCTACCGCGCCGGCGATCGAAGCGCATACCCGCGAGCTGCTCGACATTCTCTCGCGCCACTTCGAAACGCATGACTTCCTGCTCGGCAGCCGGATGTCGCTCGCCGATCTCGCCTTGATGGGGCCGTTCTATGCCCATCTCTACCTCGACGCTGTGCCGGGACGTTTGCTGCGTGAAACCGCTCCCAACGTTTGCGCCTGGATCGAGCGGATGAATCATCCGCGACCGAAGAGCGGCGAGTTCGTCACCAACGACGCGGTGCCGGCCACATTGCGCCCGTTGTTGGAACTCATCGGCCGCGACGCGGTGCCGCTCCTGCTCGACAACGTCCGTGCCTTCGAACAGTGGGCGGATACGAAGCCGGCCGACCCGGTCGAACCACCGCGCGGCGTCGGCTCACACGAGACGACGCTTCGAGGCGCGCGCTTCCCGCGCATGACTAGTTCGTACACGCTGTGGATGGTGCAGCGACCGCTCGACGCCTATCGTGCGTTGCCGCCCACGGGACGCGCCGCCGTCGATCGTGCGATCGCCGGTACCGGACTCGACGCACTGTTGACGGACGCGCCGCGCTATCGATTGGGCAAGTGCCGGTTCAAGCTGGTGTTCGAAACGCCGCGTTGAACCTCACTCCTGATATTCCCATCCGCGCGCGGCGATGAATCGCTGCAGCCCAGGGAGGTCGAGCGAGAGGGGAGGAAAATACTCGCCGATGCGGGTGCGCTGCCACCAGGCACCGGTCGGATCGCCCTTCGCGGTGAATTGGTAGCGGTACAGCTCGGCGCGGATGAAACGCGGCGGCGCATCGGGGAATGGATTGTTCGCCAACAGGCTGAGCGCGCCGGCGTCGTCGTGCAACAGCAGATAGATCAAGTGCACCAGCCACGGATTGGCGCGCGGGTCTTCCATCGCCGCGAACCAGATCTGCCAGTCGATGCGATAGTGATATGGCGCGACCACGCACGGACGGCGGCGCAGGTCGCCGGGCTTGCACTTGAACTCGTACGTGCGCCACTGCGTCGCGTCCGAGATTTCCTCGTCAGTCGTGCCTTCCAAAATGATTTCGTTGCGGACTTTCCCGACGCTACCGAACGCACCGTAGGTGTTGACGAGATGCAGCCGATCGAACGACCCGTTCATGATTTGATGCCCGCCGAGCAGATTGCCTACCGGGCCGATACTCAGGAACGCGACCACCGCCGCGTACGCGAACACGGTTGCCGAACCGCTCCAACTCGCGGGTGAGGCCGGACGCATGGCTGCCCCTCGCGCCGGCAGCAGCCAGGCAAACGCGTGGTCGTCGAAACACGCGATGCAGAGCACGATCGTCAACCAATTGAGCCAGACCAGATTGCCGCTGAGGATGAGCCAGGATTGAAAGCCGATGAAACACAGTCCGCCGATCTGACGGATGCGGCGCGGCGCAAGCATCGTCCAGGGCACGATCAACTCGACGAAGTGGTTGACCAGCACTTCCAAGCGATGCAGCAGCGGCGGCAAGTGATGCAGGTACCAGCTCAGCGGATTCGGGAGGGGCTGCGTTTCGTAGTGGTACATCATGCAGGTCAAGTTGCGCCAACACGGATCGCCGTGAATCTTGATCAGTCCGGCGCCGAACATCAGGCGGAACACGATCCAGCGCAGCAGCCACATGAGAATCGGCAACGGAACACGCGGAACCGCCGACGGGCGTGGGTCGAACGGGCAGCACAGAAAGGTCGCCAGAACCCCCGTCTCGAGCAGCAGGATCTCCCAGCCGTAACCCCAGAACAGTTGCCCGACGTGGACGAACGAAATGTACAGCAACCACAACCCCGCCATGAGCGGCGCGTTGGCGAATCCGACCACAACCAAGAGCGCCAACCCCACGCCGACGTAGGCGAAGGTGATGAGCGCACCGTCGGAGTGGCCGAACACAAAAATGGTCGGCTCCGTGATGAATGCCGTCGCCGGCGTTCCGGCGCTCTCGATCAACGCCGCGATGTGCAGGCGCGCCGGCAACAATCCGTTGGCCCCGATCAACGGCACCACCTGATGTGCCAGCGAGAGGAACGCAACGAAGTAGATCGCGCCGAGCGCGCGCAGAAACACGAAGCGCGTGATGCGATAGCTGCCGCGGAGATTCGGCTCGACGGCGCGGTTGTCAATCGCCTCCATCAAGCCCCGCCGAGATCAGCGGACCGCATTGAACACGCCGCCATGCAAGTTTGACCTCCCTGGCCTCGCGGAATCTCCGTAATGAAACGACCTCTGCCTGTCGAGCCCAGGCGCTTACTATGGACATCGTCGTCTGATCGGCGCTACAGAGAGACATCGACGTCATTGCTCCGAACCGTCCGCGACGGAGGGAGGTTGGTATGAACGGCATCGGATCGAGGCTGGTCCCGGCGTTCGGCATGGCGCTGTTGCTGGCGGCTCGTGCCGCCTACGCCGAACAAGCTGCGGTCAACAACGACCCGCCATCGGCAAGCGCATCGGCGCCCGCGCCCACGATGCAGTTTCGCGTCGAGCCGATCGTCGACAAGCAGCAGGGTCTGGTGCTGGCGACGATCACCGTGCCGCAGGATTGGAAGGTCGGCAGTCAGGTGCATTGGAACTACCAAGACGTCAGCCATCCCGTGCGCGCGGGGGCGCGTGCCGAGGCGCCCGACGGTTCGGCGTGGGTCGAGTACTTTCCGGTCGAGATCTTCTACTGGCTCGAACCCGCCCAAGCGCCGATCCCCATCGGCGGTCGCAGCCTCGGCATGATCCATCGCCCGCACATCGACATTCGCGACGCCATGCAGCGCTTCGTGATTGGGCCGTATCGCGGCGAGTTGCCGCAGCTCAAAGTCGTCGGCTCGCGGCCGATCAGTGGGCTTGCCGAGGCGTTCGGTTCGCCGCCGACACCGGGTGACGCTATGGCGGTGCGCTTGCACTACATCCTCCACGGTCAGCCGGCTGATGAGGACATCTATGGCTTGCTCGCGAGCGGCAACCGCATTCCGTACACCGGGCCGCAAGGCACGTGGTACGAGAGTCATCGGCCGCTGCTGTTCGTCCACAGCATGGGCGCCACCAACGGGAAGCTCGACGGCGTGCATCCGCTGCTCGCCTTCATCGCGACCTCACTCAAGATCGATCCGGTTTGGCGGACACGGCGCGAACAGGTGATGCAGCAGCTCGCCGCCGAATTCAATCGCCTCATCGCGCGCGGCTACGCGCAGATTCAAGCCGCGGCCGAGCTGAGCCGCACGATCAGCCGCCACAACGATGCGATGATCGCCTCGATCGAAGGCCAACGCCAAGCGCAAGCACAACACGATGCGATGGCGCGACAAGCGGCCAATGCCGGCAACGGTCACAGCCCAAGCGACGACTTCGACCTCTACATCCGCGGCACCGAGCGGATGAAGGACCCATACTGGGGAGAGTCGGAACAGGCGTACAACGAAAAGTATCGCTGGACCGACGGCTACGGGAACTATCAGCACTCCAACGATTCGACGTTCAATCCCAACGTCGGTGCCGGCGGCGGCGCAACCTGGCAGCGTATGGAACCGGCGGATTGATGGGAGCCGGTGCGATGCAGCACGAGACGATGCTTTCATACTACGCGCAGCCGGGCGTGATGACGTCGCCCGGCGCCCACGCGCCCGCGTTCGACGGTCTACCCTCCGAGTTGCCCGCGCTGTGTGCAGTTGTGCAGGGCCTGTTGATTCACCCGTTCTGGACCGGCGCGTACGGTGTGACGTTGCCCGAGGAGCGCCAGGAGGAGGTTCAACTTCGTTCGGTCGAGGAGATGCTCACGCGACTGCTGGCGCTCGACGATCGGCCGTTGACCGTCGCGCGGCCTGCGGACCGCCGACTGGTGGGCAACTGCCGTCACTTCTCCACGTGCCTGTGCGCGATCCTGCGCCATCACGGCGTGCCGGCGCGCGCTCGCTGCGGGTTCGGAGCGTACTTCATGGCCGGCTCGTTCGAAGATCATTGGGTGTGCGAATACTGGAACGCCGCGCAGTCCCGCTGGGTGATGGTTGACGCGCAGCTCGATGCGGTGCAGCGCAACGTCGTGAAGCCGCCGTTCGATGTGCTCGACGTGCCGCGCGATCAGTTCATCATCGCCGGCGACGCATGGCAGCGCTGCCGCAGCGGCGCGGCCGACCCGCAGCGCTTCGGCATATTCGACATGCGCGGGCTGTGGTTCATCCGTGGCAACGTCGTGCGCGATCTTGCCGCGCTGAATCGCATCGAGTTGCTTCCATGGGACGCGTGGGGCCTGATGTCGAAGGTCGACGCCGATCAGTCGGCCGAGGATCTGGTGCAGCTCGATCGCGTTGCCGCACTGACGTTGGCGGACGACGATCAATTCGCCGCGGTGCGCGCCGTCTACGAAGGCGACGATCGCTGGCGCGTGCCGAAGGTGATTCGCAGTTACACCCAAACCGGCGAGCGCACCGTCACGCTGCCGATCTGACACCCCGTAGACCGACGGAGCGTAGGGAGGAGGTTCTCACGTGAGTGCCGACGCGAAACGACTGCTGCTGACGATCGTCTTGTGTGCCACCGCCGCGTTTCTCGCGCTCGTCTTGCCGTTCATGTTCGACTGGTGGCCGGGCGGATTTCGCTGGGGACACCCGGGTGGGCATCCGGCCTACGAGCGAATGATCGTCGCGATCTACTTTTCGCTTGGGGTCTGCTTGGTGCCGGCAGCGTTGAATCCACAGCAAAATGTGCTGCTGATCGACTTCACGATCCTGTCGAGCGTGTTGCACGGCACGGTGATGACCTACGACTCCTTCGCGCAGCCGCACGAGATGACGCACTTGATCGGCGATGTGCCGCTGTTGTTCGTGCTGGCTGGCGTGCTGGCATGGTTGCATCCGCGATGGTGGCGCACTGGGGCATCGGCATCAGGCGCGCCGGCGGAGCATGTGTCCTGACGCGCGCGGGCTAGTCGATCAACGCGACGGCTTCGATCTCGACCAACAATTGCGGCGCCGCCAGCGCCGTGATGACGACGTAGGTGCTTGCGGGGTACTGTCCCTCCTTGAAGTAGCGCTGGCGAGCGGCGGCGACGGCCGGGCGATAGGCCGCGTCGGTCACATAGATGTTGAGCTTCACGACATCGTCCATCGTCCCGCCCGCGGCCTCGACGACGGTGCGGAGATTCTGAAACACCTGCTCCACCTGCGCGGCTGCGTCGGCGTCACCCACGAGCTTGCCCTGTCCGTCGAGCGCGACTTGCCCCGAGATGTACAACGGCGTGCCCGTCTTCTTGACTGCGTACGAGTAGCCCGTCGGCTTCGCCATCGTTGGCGGATTGATGATGTGTTTGGCCATCGACGATGTCCTCCCGTTGACTGTTCAGCGTAGCCTCTATCTTCGGACGCCGTCGGGGCGCAAGTGCCCGCGATGATCGATGCGCGGTCACGAATCCACTTTCCTTACTCGTGCGGGCCGTGTATCGATGACCGTCTTGAAAGCTCGTCGTGGGGAGATCGCGATGACCAGACTCGGCCGTTGGGGCAAGGAGCCGCTGGTGCACTTCGTCGTGCTCGGCGTCCTGGTGTTCGCACTGCATCGGTGGGTGGCGCCGCCCTCGCCGAAGCGGATCGTATTGTCGGCGGCGGTGGTCGACGGCTTGAGGAAAGATCACGTTCGGCGCACCGGCGTACCACCGACGCGGGAGGAGGAACGAGGACTCATCGAACAATTCGTCGACAACGAAGTGCTCTACCGCGAAGCCCTGGCGATGGGGCTGGACCGCGGCGACATCATCGTGCGCCGGCGGCTGGTGCAAAAGATGGAATTTCTGACCGAAGATACCGATCGGATCGTCGAACCGAGCGAGCAGGAGTTGCGCGCGTATCGTGACGCACACGCGGATCGCTACGGTGTGCCCGAGCAATTCTCGCTGACGCACGTGTTCGTGAGCGGCGATCGCCACGGCGCCGAGAGTCAGCGAATCGCCGCTGAGCTGCGTGCCCAACTCGATGCCGGTGCCGACCCGGGACGGTTGGGCGACCCGTTCGTGCGCGGCGCTGAGTTCAAGCGCCACAGCGTGCAGGAGATTGCTGCGATCTTTGGCGCCGCATTCGCTGATCGGTTGTCGACGTTGCCGACCGGCGCGTGGTCGGCGCCGATCGCGTCGAGCTATGGGCTCCACCTCGTTCGCGTCACCGAACGCGTGCCGCGACGCATGCCGACCGTGGACGAGATTCGCGGGACCTTGCTGAACGAATGGCGGGTACAGCAGCGAGCTGCGGCGAGTCGCGTCGCGCTCGACCGCCTGCGCCGCCAATACGACATTCGAATTGAGCGGCCGGCGGCCACGCTGGCATCGCGGTGAATCGATGCGCTGGACGATATCGACACTCGCGGTGCTCGTGACGAGCGTCGTGTCCGCCGGCCGGCCGGCGCACGCACATTCTTTCGATCCGGCGCTGCTGGCATTGCACGAACGGCAGCGCGGGACGTTCGACGTCATCTGGAAAGCACCCGCATTGCCGGCTGCCGGCGACGTGAGCCTCAACCCGGTGTTTCCCGAACGGTGCCGTCGCCTCGCCGATGATCCCGCCGCCGCAGCGGGCGACGGCTTCGTGTCGTTTTGGCGAGTCGACTGCGGCGCGCTGGGTTTGCGCGGCCAGAACCTCGCAGTCAGTGGAATCGCCGGCCTGCACGTCGACGTGGTTTTGCGCATCGTCTGGCGCGACGGCAGCGAGACCACCGGAATGATCCAGGGCGACGAATCATTCACCGTTCCCGAACTGATCGACGGTACCCACGCCGGCGCGCCGGCGACGTCGGTGTTGAAGAGCTACGTGCGACTCGGTGTCGCGCACATCTGGCTCGGCGTCGATCATCTGCTGTTCGTGCTGGGATTGCTGCTTTTGATCCGGTCGCGCCGCGTGCTCATTCAAACCATCACCGCCTTTACGGTCGCCCATAGCCTCGCCTTGGCGTTGGCGGTGCTGGGCGTCGTGAACATTCCGCCGGCGCCGGTCGAGGCACTGATTGCACTCAGCATCGTGCTCGTCGCGCTCGAACTGACGCGCGATCCGAGTTCGCCGCCGACGTTGACGGTGCGCTATCCGTGGGCGGTCGCCTTCGGGTTCGGCTTGGTGCATGGGCTCGGCTTCGCCGCGGCGCTGGGCGAGATTGGACTGCCGCCGGATCAGATTCCGTTGGCGCTCTTCTCGTTCAACCTCGGCGTCGAGATCGGCCAGATCGCGTTCGTCGTGGCGATGCTGGCACCGTTGCGATTGTTCGAACGGGTGCAGACGAAGTGGGCCTGGGCGCGCTGGCTGCCCGCCTATGCGATCGGGTCGGTCGCGGCGGCGTGGGCGATCGAGCGCGTCGAGCGCTTCTGGCTGCCTTTGGGATAGCTCCAGGCGGCGTCGGTGAAGGGAGAGGCAATGCGGGTTCGTGGCACGTTCAGATCGGTTGCGGTTGCCGCGATCGTCGCTGCCTTCGGGGCGGCGCGTCCGGCGCACGGGTGTGTCGGCGATTGCGACGGCGATGATCGCGTGACGGTGGACGAACTGGTGGCAGGAGTGAATGTGGCTTTGGGCAGCGCGTCGTTGCCGACCTGCCTTTTGCTTGACGACAACGAGGACGGGCGAGTGACGGTGGATGAGCTGGTGAGCGGCGTGAACAACGCGCTGAGCGGCTGCCGGCCCGGGTCGCGGGAACTGTGCACGACGCGCAGCCCGTTGCGCAACGTGTACTACGGCGATCTACACGTGCACACCACGTACTCCTTCGATGCCCACATCTACGACGTGCGGACCACGCCCGATCAAGCGTATCGCTTCGCGCAAGGCGATCCGGTGGCGCTGCCGCCGCTCGATGCGCAAGGGCAGGGCACGCAGACCGTGCAGCTCGATCGGCCGTTGGATTTCGCCGCCGTGACCGATCACTCGGAATTTCTCGGTGAGGTGGAAACCTGCATCACGCCGGGCTCGCCTGGGTACGATTCGCCGAGCTGCGTGACCTACCGCGCCGGCGGTGACAACGCGACGCGGCAAATCGGCGGGTTGCTGACCTCGGCGAACCCCACGCGCATTCCCGAAATCTGCGGGGTCGATGGCCAGAACTGCCGTAGCGCCGCGACTGAAGTATGGCAACGAATCCAGCAGGCGGCCGAGACCGCATACGATCGGAGCGCGCGCTGCGCCTTCTCCTCGTTCGTCGCGTACGAATACTCCGCCGGCACCGGGGTGAGCACGCTGCATCGCAACGTGATTTTTCGCAACGCGTCGGTTCCCTTCCCGACGACGTACTTCGAGCAGCCGACGCCCAAGGGTTTGTGGACGGAGCTGCAAGCCACCTGTCGCGGCGCCGGCATCGGCTGCGACGTGATCGCCATCCCGCACAACTCCAATGAGAGCAACGGCCATATGTTTCACGTCGAGTATCCGGGTGCGACGACGCTCGACGACCAGCGCAGCCAAGCCGCGTTTCGTGCGTCGATGGAGCCGTTGGTGGAAATCTTCCAGCACAAGGGCGACTCCGAATGCATGAACGGATTGTCGGGTATCGTGGGTCAGCCCGACGAGCTGTGCGATTTCGAGAAGCGGCGCACGCCGCCGTTCCCCGACTGCGGCGACGGCGTCGGCAATTTCGGGACGATTACCACCGGGTGCGTGTCGCGGTTCGACTTCGTGCGTAACGTGCTGGTCGCAGGCTTGCAGGAGAACGAACGGCTCGGCGTGAACCCGTTTCGACTCGGTATTACCGCCAGCACCGACACGCACAACGGCGTGCCCGGTAACGTCGCCGAGGATAAGTTCATCGGCCACCGCGGCAGCGATGACGACACGCCCGCGAAGCAGCTCGGACATGGCTCGCTCTACGCCGGCGGCATCATCTTCAATCCCGGCGGCATCACCGGCGTGTGGGCGGAAGCGAACACCCGCTCGAGTCTGTTCGAAGGCTTCCGGCGACGGGAAGTCTTCGGCACCAGCGGCCCGCGTATCGCCGTGCGATTCTTCGGCGGGTGGAACTTTGCACCCGCGCTGTGCAGCGATCCGCAGTTGGTCGAGCGCGGCTACGCCGACGGCGTGCCGATGGGCGGGGCGCTCGCGCCGCGTCCGTCCGGTGCGGCGGCGCCGACGTTCGTGATCTCGGCGCTGCGCGATCCGGGCGCGACCGGTCGGCCCGGCGGTCTGTTGCAGCGATTGCAGGTGATCAAGGGCTGGATCGAAAACGGCGAGCGACATGAGCAGGTCTTCGACGTCGCCGGGGATCCCAACAACGGCGCGACCGTCGACACCACGACCTGCACGCCGCAAGGCGCGGGCGCCGACTCGTTGTGCACGGTGTGGAGCGATCCGGCGTTCAACCCGGCTCAGCAAGCGTTCTACTACGCACGCGTGATCGAGAACCCGAGCTGCCGCTGGAGCACCTACGTCTGCAATCGGCTCCCCATCGATCAGCAGCCGGCTTCGTGCAGCGATCCCGCGGTGGCGAAGACCATCCAAGAACGCGCGTGGACCTCGCCGATCTGGTACGAGGGACAGTAGATCCTGCGACTGCGCGAGTGGTGCCCATCCGGCACCGCTGAGCATCCCGGCCCATGCCGCCTTGACTCTGCGCCGCGCGCATTGATAACTAACCAGTTAGTTAACTCACGAATGCAGCGACTGACGATGCCAAGGGCCGCGCGCCGGCCGGTGCGCGCCGGCGATACGAGAGCGACGATCCTCGCGGCGGCGGAACAGATCTTCGCCAAGGCGGGGCTCGCCGGGGCGCGGATCGATGCCATCGCCGCGGCGGCGGGAGTGAACAAGGCGCTGCTTTACTACTACTTCAAAAGCAAGGGGGGCCTGTACGAAGCCGTGATGGATGATCATTTTCAGGAGTTCAACCGGCAGGCGCTCGCGGTGTTGGCGGCACCAGGAACGGCGCGCGCGGTTCTGCTGCGCTACGTCAGCCTGTACTTCGACTTCATCAGCGCGCGCCAGCGCTACGCCTCGCTATATCAGCAGCTCATGACGGCGCGCGGGCGGCGGCTCGCGCGCCTGGTGCGCAAATACATTGTGCCCCGTAGCGCCGCGTTCAAGAAGCTGCTCGATCGCGGCGTTCGTGCCGGCGAGTTCCGTCGCACGGACGCGCGTCATACCACTCTTTCGGTGGTCGGACTGATCGTGTTCTACTTTTCGGCCGCTCCCGTGCTTCAGGTGCTCGGCCACGCTGACGCCTACAGCCCTGCAAATCTCAAGCGAAGGAAACAAGAAGTGCTCGATTTCATCCGCCACGGCCTGTTCCTTGATCCGCACGTCCTCGAATCATGAAGCCGCGCGTGCCCATCGTGATTGCGCTGGCCGCCGTCGCGGCCGGAACGCTGTATTACTTCCTGACGAACCGCGTGCGCGATCTGGTCCTCACCGGCATCGTCACCACCGACGACGTGATCGTCAGTTCGGAGATCCAAGGCCGCCTTCAGGAGCTACTGGCGAAGGAGGGTGATGCGGTGACGCGGGGCCAGGTGCTGGGGCGGATTCATCCGCAAGAGTGGAAGGCCGACATGGCCTTCTACTCCGACAGCGAGCAGCAGTCCGCGGCGCAGGTGACCGAGGCGGAGGCCAACTTGCGCTTCCAGGAGGCGCAGACAGAAAACCAGACGAGGCAGGCGGACGCGAACCTCGAGGCGGCGCGCGCGCAAGTGGCGCAGGGAGTGGCGGACGCGGAGAACGCGCGTCTGATCCACGAGCGCGAGGAGGCGATGTACCGCAGTGGCGTGGAGGCGGCGCAAGCCTACGACCAAGCGCGCACCACCTACGACGCGGCCAAGGCGCACGTGGCGGCGCTGCGCAAGCAGGAACAAGCGGCCGAGGCAGCGCTGGCGCTGGCGAAGGGGAACGCCGATCAGGTCGCCGCGCGGCGCGCGGCGCTGGACGCCAACGTGCACCAACACGCCGCCGCGAGCGCGCAGCGGGAGAAAGCGCAGGTGCATCTCGACTACACCGAGATCCGTGCCCCGATCGACGGCATCGTCGATGTGCGCGCGGCGCTGCAAGGCGAAGTCGTCAGCCCCGGCAAGCCGATCGTCACGTTGATCAATCCCGACGATCTCTGGGTGCGCGCTGACGTGGAGGAAAGCTACATCGATTTGGTCCACATCGGCGACCAGATGACCGTGCGCTTGCCATCCGGCAGCGAGCGGCAGGGCACCGTCTTCTACCGAGGCGTGGACGCTGACTTCGCCACCCAGCGCGACGTGAGTCGCACCAAGCGCGACATCAAGACCTTCGAGGTCCGCCTGCGCTGCGACAATCGCGACCGGTCGCTGGCCCTCGGCATGACCGCCTACGTCATGCTGCCGCTGGAGACAGATCACAAGGGCCCGCGCCGATGATGAGCGTCGAGACGCCTCATGCAGATATTGAAGTCGACGATCTGACCAAACGGTTCGGCGACTTCTGCGCCGTCGACGGGCTGAGCTTCAGCGTCGCGCACGGCGAGGTCTTCGGCCTGCTCGGGCCCAACGGTGCGGGCAAGTCGACCTTGATCCGCATGCTGACGACGCTGGTGCCGCCGAGCGGCGGCACCGCGCGCATCAACGGCTTCGACGTCCGCACCGCCGCCAACGACGTGCGCGCCTGCATCGGCGTCATTCCCCAGGCGATGACCTCGGACCTCGACCTCACCGCCGAGGAGAATATGAGCATCTTCGCCAAGCTCTACGGCATTCCGCGCGAGCAGCGGCGGCGCGCCATTGCGGAGTTGCTCGAAGCCGTCGACCTCACGCAGTGGGCCGACAAGCCGGTAAAGAATTTCTCCGGCGGCATGCGGCGCCGGCTCGAGATCGCGCGCGGCCTGGTGCACGAGCCGAAGATCTTCTTTCTCGACGAGCCGACGACCGGCCTGGATCCGGTATCGCGTGTGGCGGTGTGGGAGATGTTGTCGCGCCTCAAGCGCGAGCGCGACCTCACCATCCTGGTGACCACGCACTACATGGACGAGGCGGACAAGCTGTGCGACCGCATCGCGATCGTCGATCACGGGAAACTCGTGGCCCTCGATTCGCCGTTGAAGCTCAAGGCGTCGATCCCGGGACAGAACATCCTCGAAGTGAGCTTCGCCGACGTGCCGGCGGGTTGGACCGATACCTTGGCCGGGCTGGCCGAGGTCGCCGACGTGCGTGCGGACGACCACGTCTTCCGCATCTCCTCCCACAACGGGCCGCGCACCACCGTGGAGGTGATGGAGGCGGCGCGCCGCGCCGGCATTGCCGTGGTGTCGCTGTCGGTGCAGAGCACGACGCTCGACGACGTGTTCGTCTACTACACCGGGCGCCAGTTGCGCGACGCGCTGCAGAGCGCCGCCCGCTACAACACCGACTTCATGTACAACCGGCAGTGAGACAGGGCCATGCATCGCATCTGGGCGATCATCGAACGCGATCTTCGGCGCTTCCGCCGCAGCCCCACGCTGGTGGTGATGTCGATCGTCATGCCGATCCTGCAACTGGTGATTCTCGGGCATGCCTTCGGCGGCAAGATCAAGAATCTCGAGGTCGGCCTGGTCGACCAGGATCACGGTGTGCCGGCGGTGAGGCTGAAGGAGATGTTCCAGGCCGTGGCCGCCAACGCGCGCACCTTCGAGACCATCGTCTACAGCGATGAGGCAAGCGCGCTTCGGGATTTGCACAACGGCAAGATCAGCGCCGTGCTGAACATCCCACCGCACTTCTCGCGCCGCGTGCTGGCCGGTGCCGATCCGCGCATCGCGTTGATCGAGGACAACACCGACCAGTTCGCGTCCGCCACGTTGGAGGGAACGGTCGGCGCCCTGCTGGGGCCGTACAATCAGGCGCCGCCGCATCCGCGCGTGTCGACCGCGGCGACGCTGTCGGTGGTAGAAATTTACCCGTACGTTCCGTACGTGCAGTACCTGCTGCCGGGCAGCATTGTGCTGTCGATCTTCGTCTCGGCGATGATCGGCGGCGGCATCATCTTCATCGACGACAAGGCGCGGGGGCTGCACGAGGGATATCTGGTCACGCCGATCCGCAAGTTCGAGCTGATTTTGGGCTTCACCCTCTCGGGCGCCGCGAAGGCGATCGTCGCCGGTACCGTGCTGGTGGTCCTGGGTTCGCTCATCGCCGGTATTCCCAATCCGCTCGATCCCTTTCGCCTCGCGCGCATGCTGCTGATGGTGGTGACGGCGTCGCTGGCGCTCATCAGCATGATGTTCCTGCTGATGGTGCGCGTCAGCGACCCGCTCATCCCGCGAGCGATCTATGGCGTGCTGATGACCGTGCTCTTCTACCCGAGCGGCGCGGTCTACCCGGTCAACGCCTTCCCCACCTGGATGCAAGCTATCGCCGTCGTCGATCCCTTCACCTATGCGGTGCACGGCTTCAAGGAGCTGGTGCTGAAGAACACCGGGATGGCCGCCATCGGCGCCGACCTCGCGGTGCTCGCCGGTTTTACGGTGCTCACCATGGCGTTGGCCACGGCGCTCTTCCGCCGCTCGCTCTAGTCCGTCATCGCTCGCAGATCCTAGTCCGGCGGGGCAGCCTTCGGCGTCTTCGTCGGCGTCGCGGTGGATTGTTTGGTGAAGGCCGTCAATGCGGCGCTCAACGGCTGTGGGAGCTGAAAAGTCGGAGCAGTTTGGCGACTTCCACCGATGCCCAACCTTGGCAGTCTCGGCAGCGCGAGTTGCACGCCGCAAGGCGCGGAACGCCGACTGGTTGTGCACGGTGTGGAGCGATCCGGCGTTCAACCCGGCTCAGCAAGCGTTCTAGGTATGTTGCTGCTCAACCGGCGCTAACGCAAACAATCGTGGATGTTTGATTGATGAGGCCGCGTACAATGTGACTGCCGAACGGAATCAGTGTCGGACTATGCCGCGGGATCGCCCGCGCCGGTCGGGCGGCCGTCTGCCGAGTCGATTCCGAAAGCTCGATCTTGATGTCGGGTTCGAGGAACCAGAACGAAACCTCAGGCCGACAAACTCACCGAGCCTGGCTCTGGGGGTCGAGGTGCGACGATGCCCTTGGCTTCGGGGAATTTCGGCGTGATGTGCGAATAGAATTCCGCGAACACGTCGAAGTCGGCGTCGATGTCGCCGGTTGGAATGAAGCTCGGACCGAGGCCCGCCACCTTGCGTTTGTAGTCGATGTAGCCGAGGACGATTGGTACGCCCGCACCGTGGGCGATGTGGTAGAAGCCGGTCTTCCAATGCGTGGAATGCTGGCGCGTGCCCTCGGGCGGGACGGCGAGGATGAAGTGATTACGCTCCGCAAATTGATCGATGGCTTGTGCCACCATGTTACGGCGCGCGGAACGGTCGATCGGGACGCCGCCGAAGAAGCGGATGATCGGTCCGAGCGGCCAGAAGAACGCCGCTTCCTTGATGAACCACGATAGCTTAACGTTGAAGATGTATGCCGCGGTCACCAGGATCACCGCGTCCCAGTTCGACGTGTGCGGCGCGGCGATGATTACGAATCGCGGCGGCTGCTCGACCGTGCCTTCAACACGCCAGCCGGTGATGCGAAACAGCAGCGTGGCGAAGCGGCGCATGAAAGGACTGATGCCGAACGGATTATCTGACGAACGTGGCATTGCGCCGATGTAGCTGAGCCACGGCTGCGACTCCAACGGCTTGTGTCACCGTTGAGCCACGATTACGACACCGTTCACACCGCCACGTGGTGCGCCGAGATCAGGTGGGGCCACTAGCCAGAGATTTCACCTTGATCGAATCAACCTTGATGGTCGACCATTCCGCTGCGGTCCAGTTGCGGCTGACCACGTTGCCGTGTCATCGACGCCGACCGGTCGGGCGTCGGTCTGGTCGATACCGAAGAACTGACCGAGCGTCGGATAGCCGTTCAGCGACGCTCGCCACCGCGCCGGGTCCAATTGCTCGCCGACGAATTCTTCGTCGAACACCAAGCCCTCGCATCCACCGCTGTCTGCCTGCCCGATCTGCAACGCACCGCCGGTGACCGGCGAACTACTCCCCTGATTTCTTGCGGCGCGCGTCAACGGCGGTCCGATGCCTCATTGGAGGCGCATCTACCAGCCGTCGCCGTCTTCCTTGCGGCTCTCGAAGTAGTCCCTCATCCACCGGCGGAACTCCGGTTTGTCGCTTGCCCACTCCCATAGCCCGTCGCGCCCGATCCGAAGGTCGGCCGCGGGGTCGAAGTCGAGGTTGACCAATTGCTCGTGCCGATCGATATACCTTCGGTCCTTCGTGTCGCCATGCCATAGGTGCAGCAACGTTCCCGGCGTGGAGCCGATCTGCCCGGACACATCGGCGTGGAACGCCTTGGCCCACTGGCGGAAGTGTTCGCGCAGTTTCGGACTCGTCGGGAAGAGGCCGCACTTCATCGACAGGTCGCCGCGCATGGCGTGGGCCATGAGGTGGTCGCCGCTGCCGCTAATGCAGGCGTCATACAGGCCGTGTCGGTCCAGCAGGTCGCGACGGGCGGCCCAGCCGAAACCCGTGTGACCGTGCTGGGCGTAGTCCTTCGCGAAGACCTCCGGCACGACCGCGCTGACCCAGGCGAAGCCGCTCCAGACCTCGCCGAGACCGCGGTACGACGTGTGGGAGCGCGGCAGGCGAATCGCCGTCTTAAACGTCTGCACGATGGGAAAGGTATCGAGCAGGGCCGCCGTTTGAATCGCCCAGTCCGAGTTCGAAAACAGCACATCGCAGTCCAGCCACGCAACTTTGCGGACGCTCGTGGGGAGCGAAGCGACGGCCAGGTTGATGAGCCGCTCCTTCTGCCACATGACGTCCCGGCTGCGCACCCGCATACAACCCGGCCCGGGAGGCAGCGTAAAATCCGCGTCGCCGAACGCGCACTCGACGGTTAAAAGGTTGAGGCCGGACCCGCGGATCGATTGGGCGAACCGGTCATAGGTCTCACGGCGGGTACGGAAGCTGTTCGAGTTGAAGTAACAGGTAACGAGGAAGAGTTCGTCGCAGCGACCGTAGCGCTCGGCGGGATAGGCTTCGGGATGGGCGCACGGTCGGGCAACGAAATCCGGCGTGGTAGGTTCGGCCATGACCTTCTCCTGGGACAGGCGTCTCTCTACAAAGTCGTCCGAAGTCCGTCGTCGTCGCCGAAACGGCCCGGGCGCGGGTGCTTACGAGAGTCGCGCCGGTTGTTGCTCAGAACGGATCGGGGCTCGCGGGCAGGTCGGTTGAGCCCATGAGATACGCGTCGACGCCGCGGGCGCATTCTCGACCTTCCCAGATCGCCCACACCACCAGCGATTGGCCGCGTCGCATGTCGCCGCTGGCGAACACGCCGGCCACACTCGACATGTAGTTCTTGTCGACCTTGACGTTGCCGCGCTGATCCAGCTCGACGCCGAGGTCGGTGAGCAGGCCTGGCTTCTCCGGCCCGAGGAAGCCGAGCGCGAGCAGCACGAGATCGCAGTCCAACTCGAACTCGCTGCCGGGAATCTCGCGCATCACGGGACGGCCGTTCTCGGTGACCCAGTCGAGACGGACGCCGTGCAGCTTCTTCACGACGCCGTGTTGGTCGCCGGAGAACGATTTCGTGTTGATGCTCCAGTCGCGAATCACGCCTTCCTCGTGCGACGACGACGTGCGCAGAATCATGGGCCAGTACGGCCACGGCGCCACGCCGTTGGAGCGACCCTCCGGCGGCTGCGGCAACAACTCGAACTGGTGCACCGAAGTCGCGCCCTGCCGATTCGACGTGCCGAGGCAGTCCGAGCCGGTGTCGCCGCCGCCGAGAATGATCACGCGTTTGCCCTTCGCGCTGATCTGATTGGCGATGGTGTCGCCGGCCACGAGCTTGTTCTGCTGCGGCAAGAACTCCATCGCGAAGTGAATCCCCTTCAGCTCGCGCCCAGGCACCGGCAGATCGCGCGCCTGGGTCGCGCCGCCGCACAACGCGATAGCGTCGAACTCTTTGCGCAGCGTGTCCACGGGAACGTTCACGCCGATGTCTGCATTCGTGATGAAGCTGACTCCCTCCGCTTCCATCTGCTTCATCCGCCGATCGACGAGATGCTTCTCCATCTTGAAGTCGGGGATGCCGTAGCGCAACAGCCCGCCGATCCGATCGGCGCGCTCGAAGAGGGTGACGAGATGGCCGGCGCGCGCGAGTTGCTGCGCGCAGGCGAGTCCGGCGGGACCCGAGCCGACCACGGCGACTTGCTTCCCGCTTCGCTTCGGCGGAATCTGCGGATGAATCCAGCCTTCCTTCCACGCGTGGTCGATGATCTGCTTTTCGATCTGCTTGATCGTCACCGGATCGTTGTTGATGTTGAGCACGCACGCTTCTTCGCACGGTGCGGGGCAAACGCGGCCGGTGAATTCGGGGAAGTTGTTGGTCGAGTGCAGCCGCTCGATCGCGGTCTTCCAACGGCCGCGATACACGAGGTCGTTCCAATCGGGGATGATGTTCCCCAGCGGGCAGCCCTTGTGGCAGAAGGGGATGCCGCAATCCATGCAGCGCGCGCCCTGCTGCTGCAGCTTGTCTTCCGGCAGCTTGCCTTCGAGTTCGCGCCAGTCCTGCAGACGCTGTTCGACCGGCCGCCGTTGCGGCATCTCGCGTTCGATTTCCAGAAAGCCAGTGATTTTGCCCATGTTAGTGACTCGTGACTGGTGACTCGTGAGTGGCCGAACCTAACCCCGTAGCCCCTAGCCCCATAACCCTTTGCCTCAGATGCTCGCCAGCTTGGCCGCGTCCGAATCCAAGTGCTGCTTGGCGAGGATGTTGCGGTACTCGACCGGCATCACCTTGGCGAACCTGCCGGCGTATTCTTTCCAGCCTGACAGCACACGCCACGCGTTCGCGCTTTGTGTGTAGTCGTAGTGCCGGCGAATGAGCGTGTGCAAGGTCTCGACGTCCTCCGGTGTGAGCGGATCGATTTCCACCATGCCGAGGTTGCACCGGGTCTTGAAGGTGCCGTCGACGTCGAGCACGTACGCCACGCCGCCGCTCATGCCCGCGGCGAAGTTGCGACCGGTCTTGCCAAGCACGACCACCGTGCCCTTGGTCATGTACTCGCAGCCGTGATCGCCCACGCCTTCGACCACCGCGGTCACCCCGCTGTTGCGCACGCAGAAACGCTCGCCCGCCATGCCGCGCAAGAACACCTCGCCGCCGGTCGCACCGTAGAGTGACACGTTGCCGACGATGCTGTTCTCTTCCGGCACGAAGGTCGACTCCTTCGGCGGAACCATGACGATCCGCCCGCCCGAGAGGCCCTTACCAAAATAGTCGTTGGCGTCGCCTTCGAGCGTGATCGACACGCCGTTGGCCAGAAACGCGCCGAAGCTTTGACCCGCCGAGCCTTTGAAGTGAATGGTGATGGTTTCCGGCGGCAAGCCATCGGCGCCGTGCCGGCGCGAGATCTCCGCCGACAACATCGTGCAGACGGTGCGGTTGACGTTGCGGATCGGCAGCGAAAACTCGACCTTCTCCCTGCGTTCGAGCGCCGGCTTGGCGAGCTCGATGATCTGGTTGTCGAGCGCCTTCTCCAGGCCGTGATCCTGCGCTTGCACGCAACGGATCGCCACGGTGTCCGGCCCTTCGGGCTTGTGCAGGATTTGAGTGAGGTCGACACCTTTGCCTTTCCAGTGATCGACGGCGTCACTGGCGTCGAGCATCTCGACGCGCCCGACCATCTCGTCGACCGTGCGGAACCCCAACTCGGCCATGATCTCGCGCAACTCCTCGGCGATGAACATCATGAAGTTGACGACGTGTTCCGGCTTGCCCGCGAACTTCTTGCGTAAGACCGGGTCCTGCGTGGCGATGCCGACCGGACAGGTGTTGAGGTGGCAGACGCGCATCATGATGCAGCCCGACGCCACCAGTGCGGCGGTGGCGAAGCCGTACTCCTCGGCGCCGAGCAGGGCGGCGATCGCGACGTCGCGGCCGGTTTTGAGCTGCCCATCGGTCTCGACGCGGATGCGACCACGCAAATCGTTCATCACCAGCACCTGCTGGGTCTCGGCGAGCCCGAGTTCCCACGGAATGCCGGCGTGCTTGATCGAGGTCAGCGGTGAGGCGCCGGTGCCGCCGGAGTCGCCGCTAATCAGCACGACGTCGGACTTGGCTTTCGAGACGCCGGCCGCGACGGTGCCGACGCCGACTTCCGCGACCAGCTTGACGCTGATGCGCGCGCGGTTGTTCGAGTTCTTGAGATCGTGGATCAACTGCGCGAGATCCTCGATCGAGTAGATGTCGTGGTGCGGCGGCGGCGAAATCAGTCCGACGCCCGGCGTCGAGTAGCGGATCTTGGCGATGTACTGGTCGACCTTGTGGCCGGGCAATTGGCCGCCTTCGCCGGGTTTTGCGCCCTGCGCCATCTTGATCTGCAGTTCGTCGGAGTTCACCAGATAGTAGCTGGTCACGCCGAAGCGGCCGGACGCGACTTGCTTGATCGCGCTGCGCCGCCAGTCGCCGTCGGGATCGCGCTGATAGCGGACGGGATCCTCACCGCCTTCGCCGGTGTTGGACTTGCCGCCGATGCGGTTCATCGCGATGGCGAGATTCTCGTGCGCCTCACGGCTGATCGAGCCGAGCGACATCGCTCCGGTCTTGAACCGCTTGACGATCTCGGTGGCCGGCTCGACTTCGTCGATCGGAATCGGATTGCCGGGCTTGAAGCGCAGCAAACCGCGGATGGTGCAGTGGCGCTTGCTCTCGTCGTTCGCCAGCGCGCTGTATTGCTTGAACATCGCGAAGTTGCCGGCGCGCACCGCGTGCTGCAGCTTGGCGACGGACTCCGGGTTGTACATGTGATGTTCGCCGCGCCGGCGCCACTGGTACTGGCCGCCGACGTCGAGGTCGCCGTCGAGCGACGGCGACACCTCGAAGGCGTGATGATGGCGCATCGCGCATTCCTTGGCGAGGACATCGAGGCCGATGCCTTCGATGCGCGAGGCGGTCCAGGTGAAGTATGTATCGATCAGCTCGCGGTTGAGCCCGATAGCCTCGAAGATCTGCGCGCCGCGATAGCTCTGCAGCGTCGAGATTCCCATCTTGGTCATGACTTTGAGCAAGCCTTTGTTCGCGGCTTTGATGTAGTGCTCGACCGCCTCGGCTTCTTCGACGCCCTTGAGCTGACCGGTCCGAATCATGTCGATCAGGGTTTCGAACGCCAGATACGGATTGATTGCGCCGGCGCCGTAGCCCACCAGCAATGCGAAGTGCATGACCTCGCGCGGCTCGCCCGACTCGACGACCAGACCGCAGCGGGTGCGCGTGCCCTCCCGAATCAAATGATGGTGCACTGCCGCAGTGGCGAGCAGGCTCGGGATCGCCGCCAGCTCTTCGTTGACGCCGCGGTCGGAGAGCACGAGGATCGTGAAACCCTCATCGATGGCTGCCGACGCCTGCCGGCACAGCTCGTCGAGCGCTTGCTTGAGTCCAGCGCCGCCGTCGCGCACGCGATACAGCATCGGCAGCGTGGCGGTCGCCAGCCTACCGTTGCGGATCGCCTTGATCTGCGCCAACTCGCGATTGCTGACGACGGGGTTTTCCAATTCGAGCTGGTGGCAGTGCTCGGGCGTTTCATCGAACAGGTTCTGCTCCGAGCCGACGGTCGACTTGAGCGACATTACCAGCTCCTCGCGGATCGGATCGATCGGCGGGTTGGTGACCTGTGCGAACAACTGCTTAAAGTAATTGAACAGCAACTGCGGCCGATCGGACAGCACCGCCAGCGGCGTGTCGTTGCCCATCGACCCGACCGCCTCTTGGCCGTTGATCGCCATCGGCGCCATGAGGATGCGCAGATCTTCGAGCGTGTAGCCGAACAGTTGCTGGCGCGTGAGCAGATTGGCGCCATCGTAGTCCGCCGGGATCTCTGAGGCGCGAGGCTCGGGTTGCTCGGCGAGTTTGACCAGGTTGCTCGCGAGCCATTCACGATACGGCTTGCGCGCCGCCATGCTTTCCTTGATCTCTTCGTCGCCGACGATGCGCCCTTGCGCGGTGTCGACGAGGAACATGCGGCCGGGTTGCAGCCGGTTCTTCAAGGCGATGTCTTCCGGCGGGATATCGAGGACGCCGACCTCCGACGCCATCACCACCAGCCCGCTCTTGGTCACGACGTAACGGGACGGGCGCAGGCCGTTGCGATCGAGCACGGCGCCGATCACCGTGCCGTCGGTGAACGCGATCGACGCGGGACCGTCCCACGGCTCCATCAGACAGGCGTGGTATTCGTAGAATGCCCGCTTGGTGTCGCTCATGCTCTCGTGCTTTTGCCACGCCTCCGGGATCATCATCATCACGGCGTGCGGCAGCGAGCGGCCGGTGTGGGTCAGCAGTTCGAGCGCGTTGTCGAACATGCCGGAGTCGCTGCTGTCGGTGTTGATGATCGGGAGAATCTTCTTGATGTCGTCGCCGAACAGCGGCGAAGCGAACATCTTTTCGCGCGCGTGCATCCAGTTGATGTTGCCGCGCAGGGTGTTGATCTCGCCGTTGTGGGCGATGAAGCGGTACGGGTGCGCGCGGTCCCACGACGGGAAGGTGTTTGTGCTGAAGCGTTGATGCACCAGCGCCAGGGCGGTGACGAAGCTTGGGTCGTTGAGGTCGCGGTAGAACGCCGGAATCTGGCTGGGCAGCAGCAAGCCCTTGTAGGCGATCGTGCGGCACGACAAGCTCGGGATGTAGAAGCTCTCCGAGTCCTTCAGGCCTGACTCGCGGATGGCGCGCTCGACCCGCTTGCGGATGACGTACAGTTTGCGTTCGAGCGTCGCCGGACCGTTGACCCCGCGACCGGCGTGGATGAAGACCTGCCGAATCTCCGGCATCAGCGAGCGCGCCAGTGGCCCCGGAGCGCTTTCGTCGACCGGCACGTCACGCCATCCGAGAAACTTCTGCCCTTCCTCGTGAATGATCTTCTCGAAGGTTTCGAGGCAGACGTTGCGTTCGCGCACGTCGCGCGGCAGAAACACCATCCCGACGCCGTACTCGTCGGGCGCGGGTAAGGTGATGCGTTGCGATTGGCACGCGTGCTTGAGGAACTCGTGGGGGATTTGCAGCAGCATGCCGGCGCCGTCGCCGGTGAGCGGATCGCAGCCGCAGGCGCCGCGATGGGTGAGGTTTTCCAGTACCTGCAAACCCTTTTGCACGATGTCGTGCGAGCGCTCGCCCTTGATGTTGGCGACGAAGCCGACGCCGCAGGCGTCGTGCTCGAACCACGGGTGATAGAGCCCTTGCGGGCAGGGTCGCGGTCGATGTCCGTGCGTGTTCATGCCAGTGCCCTCTTCGCGTGTGCCAAATGCTTGTCGCCGTTGCGGCGGATGCGTTTGTGCTCGCCGCTCGCGCTCGGTCGCGGCCGGTGATCAGCCGCCTCCTGCGGCAACGAAATCTGCGTGCGTTCCGTATGGGTCGACAAGACCACCATGGTTTCGGTTCGGGTGACGCCTTCAATCGAACGGATCTGACGAATCAGGTCCTCGAGCGTGGCGGTATTGCTCGTCTTGACCTTGAGCAGCAACGTGTGCTGGCCGGTAACGTGATGGCATTCGAGCAACTCATCCACCGCACTGACCGCGATCTCGAACGCGCTGATCAGCTTGGGATGACTGATCTCGACGCCGATGAACGCGGTCACGTCCTTCCCGATTTTGCGCGCATCCAGAATCGCGCGGTAATCGAGGATGACACCGGCTTCTTCGAGCTTCTTGATCCGTTCGATCACCGATGGCGGAGACAAGCCGACCTGGTCGCCGACCTTGGCAAGCGGCTGCTTACAGTCGTCTTGAAGGATGCTCAAGATGTGCAGGTCGGTGGCGTCGAGGTCCATATCCCCGCCGAATTTCATTAGGCACCCCAGGCTAGTTTCCGAATGAAGTGCCAGAATGAAACCGTCCTGTCAATTGTTTCTTCGGAAAAAACATGCTCTGACTACGGACGTGGGAAGGTAGTCGGCGGCGCGACGGAGAAGGAGTAGGGATCTGACGATGAGATTCGTGGAGGACTTGCTCGCGAACAATCGACGCTGGGCAGCGCAAACGACCAGCCGCGATCCCGAGTTTTTTCGCCGCCTCTCGCAACAGCAGACGCCGAAGTACCTGTGGATCGGCTGCGCCGACAGCCGCGTGCCGGCGAACGAAATCGTCGGCCTGTTGCCGGGCGAGCTGTTTGTCCACCGCAACGTCGCCAACATCGTGAGTCACACCGACATGAACTGCCTGTCGGTCCTGCAGTACGCGATCGAAGTGTTGCAGGTGGAGCACATTCTGGTCTGCGGGCACTACGGCTGCGGCGGCGTGCAGGCCGCGTTGCATCCGAACGAGCGCGGATTGATCGACAACTGGCTGCGCGAGATTCATCAGATCTACGACCGTAACCGCACACAACTCGATGCCGTCGGTGACGAGCGGGCGCGGCTCAATCGGTTGTGCGAGCTGAATGTCGCGGCGCAAGCCGCCGACGTCTGCGCGACCACGTTCGTGCATCACGCCTGGCAACGTCGCCAGCCGCTGTCAGTGCACGGGCTGATCTACAGCATCGAGGACGGCTTGCTGCGCGACCTCGGTTTCAGTGTCACCGGTCCCGATGCGGTCGCGTCGATCTATCGAACCACCGGGTTGGTAGAGTAGGGGGGGACTGCCATTCTGCTTGCGTCGTCCCGATTTCATTCGCGCTCGCTGTGATGGGCCAGCGCCGCATCGTCTTGCCGCGACGCCGCGGCGGATCGGCCGCTGTCTTTGAAACCACGATTCGCTATAAGAAGATGATCCCGCCGCACCGGATGCCGGTGACGGCGAATGAAATGGGGAGAGGTTCATGCCGGAATCATCGCGCGGCGGGTTCGCACCCGCTGTGATTTTACTCGTCGCATTGGTCTTGGCTGTCGGAGACGTCGCGGTCTTTGCCCGCGCCGGGCACGGCGACGTGTCGCTCGATTCGTTAGTGGCCGCATGGA
>Ga0335069_10002905_pt1 | contig 26119 bp, 20 predicted proteins | sample Lox_Sample_11_FD_206714 | JGI IMG/M metagenome (GOLD analysis project Ga0335069, IMG submission 206714) | Soil microbial communities from Loxahatchee National Wildlife Refuge, Florida, United States - Lox_Sample_1.1 | ecosystem: Environmental > Terrestrial > Soil > Wetlands | place: USA...
CTCCCGGCGCCGGCCCCGACGTGGGCACCGTACAACAGCGCGAGCACCGGTCTCGCGAGTCCCGACAGCAACAACGCGATTGGGATGACCAAGACCAGAATGTTCAGAATCGAGCGGCGGGCTACCGCGGCGAATTCTACCGACGATTCGCCGCGCAAGCGTGAGAGAACGGGATAGAGCGCCCGTGCGTACGCCGGCGGAATCGACCGGGTCACATCGACCAAACGCAGGCCGGCGCTGTACAAGCCCACCTCGGTCCAGCTTCCGAGCCAGGTCAGCAGGAAGACGTCCGCGCGCGCATAGATCGCGTTGACGACCGGAATCGCGCCGAGTACCGGCACGTAGCGCAGGAGGTCGCGGCACAGCCGCCGATCCACCGACGCCAGCGACCGCACACCGCGCCGTCGCAGCGCGAACACGAACGCGACGCTGGTGATCACCCGCAGAAACAACAATGCGAGCGCAATGCTGACAATGCTGTATCCGGCCACAACCAGCACTGTGCCGACTCCCGCTCTCGCCGCATTCTCGGCCAGGTTCAATGCCACGAAGTCACCGGCCCGTTCGAATGCGAGCAACACGGCCTCGCCGTAGGTCGTAATCACGGTTGGCACCAGCGACACCAGCACGAGTCCGAGCGCCCACTGCAGATCGAGATCCGTCATGATCCAGTGCAACCCGCCGATCGCAACGGCGAGCACTGTCACGACCAACGCGAGCGTCAGCGCTGTCGCGCTTGCAAAATAGCGGCTCGCACTGGCGTGGGACTGCGCCACTTCGCGTGTGACGATGACCGGCAATCCGAGCGTCGCGCAGCTTTGACCCAACACGAACACGGTCATCATCAAGGAATATTTGCCAAGCACCTCGACACCTTGGAGTCGGCTGATCGCCAGCACCAGCGCCATCGAGAACAGCGGCGAGAGCAAATTGCTTGCCGTCAGGAACGCGAAGTTCTTGTGCAAACTGCTCATGTACCGGTTGCCCGTGCGGGTTCGACGGGGGGTAGATACCCTGCTTGCGCCAGCCACCGTTCGCAGCGCTGCATGCCGTCGACAAGCGACACGCGCGGGTCATAGCCGAGCAGGCGTCGAGCTCTTTCAATACTCACCGCGGTGTGTTGCGTCATCAGCGAGAGGTCCATGCCCTGCAGGCGGCGCGGGCGCTGAGCCAGTGTTCCGTATACCCGCAGCCACTGCACCTCGATCTGCGCGCGCCGCAACGACACCGTCGGCGGCGGCGGTTTGCCGCACATTGCGGCGAAGTAACCGAGATACTCTCGCCACGTCACCGGCTGGGGACCGGAGATCAAGAACGCTTCGCCCGCAACCGGCTGGCGCGCCGCCAGCCACATCGCGTCGACGAGATCGTCGACGTAGACCAAATTCGCCAGCCCCTTGCCGCCGTCGATCAACGCGACTTGCTCGTTCTTCACGCGCTCGAAGTAGGCGAGCACCCACAGCGGCGAACGTGGTCCGTAGACCAACGTCGGTCGCAGCGCGACCACCTCGATCCCGAGCGCGTGGCCGCGCTCGAACGCCACAAGCTCACCCTCGGCTTTGCTGATCCCATACGCGTCGCTATGGAGATCTAATGGCGCGTCTTCGCTCAGCAGCGCACCCAACCGGTAGCCATGCACCGCCATAGAGCTGAAATGAACGACCCGCCCCACGCCAGCGGCCGCCGCTGCCTCGATGACGTTGCGCGTACCTTCGACGTTGATTTGGCGCTGCTCGTCGAGCGTCGTGCCGCCCCATGCGCAATGAAACACCACGGTGCATCCCGCCATCGCATGGCGCAGCGAAACCGGATCGGTGACGTCGCCGCGAATGAGCTGCACACGGGCTTCTCGGCGGAGTGTGATGCTACGCCGCACCACACCGCGCACGTCCGCGCCTAGCGATGCCAACCGGGTCGCCGCGCGCGAACCGATGAACCCACTCGCTCCAGTGACGAGGACTCTCATGACTATGCTGCGTGTGCCTCTTGTTGTCGGTAGCAGCGTTCGATCACGTCGATCACGCCGCGCACCTCATCGGCACGAACGGCGAACTCGTTGCCGGACTGCACCGCGTGGCAAAAATGCGCGATCTGTCCGTCGTACATCGATTCGTCGGCGAGCTGGAGCTGTTGCACTCCTGCGTGCTGACAGAGTCGCGCGCTGCGGCTGAAGAATGTCAGATCCGTCGGGCGATACAGTGCCGCGGTCGCCCAACCGGCAGTACCCCGCACCGTCAGCGCACTTTCGAGGGTGCGAGTGAAACTGGACGCGAGCATCGCTCGAACTCCTGTGCCGAACTCCAACGCCACCTCGGCATCAGTCTCAACTTCCCACTCGGCGGCACGCGTCGATTCGTAGGCGACGTTCACCGGGTGGTCTGCGACGAGCCACATCGCCAGGTCGATCAAATGGATACCAAGATCGAGGAGCACGCCGCCGCCGGCAAGTTGCTTTTGCCGGCGGAAGTCTGTCCGCTGCGTACCGGACTCGTAGCGCCCACCGATGCCGCCCGAGAGCTCTCTGACATCACCCAGCCAGCCCGTCGCGATCGCTTGCTTGAGCAGGGCGAGGTTCGGACTGAAGCGCAGGCAATGCGCAGCCATCAAGCGTGCGCCCGAGCGCGTCGCGACGTCGAACATCCGTTCGACCTCAGCGCGCGTGCTGCTCATCGGCTTTTCGCACAGGACATGGACGCCGGCTTGCAACAACCCGCAAGCGATATCCGCGTGGGTGTGATTTGGCGTCGCAACCAGCGCCGCGTCGACGTGTCCAATCAGATCGCGGTAACTCGCAAACGCAGCGCGCACGCCGAATCGACGTGCCACGCTCTGCGCCCACGCCAGATCGGTGTCGACAACCGCGACGAGGTCCACCTGCGAGCAATGTCGAATCGCCGGCAGTTGATAAAAGGTGGAGATGGCGCCGCAACCGACAACGCCGAAACGCAACCGGCTCACGCTGCACCTCCCCGCCGGGACGCCAGTTGACGGCGAACGTAACCCGGGATCTTGTGCACGTTCCGCCGTCCGGTCGCGAAGTCGTATGCAAGCGCCCGTCGCGCGTCGATGATCCGTTCGCGTGCCGCATGGGTGCGTGCGCGCCACATGGATGTCGCGTAACCATCCAGAGAGGGGAGCGTGCTCTGCAGTGTCACATCCGGTGGGATCAGCTCGTGCCGCGCGAATCGCCGCAGCGTGGGCAACTCCATCGGAGCAATTCCCGTTGCAAGCGCGACCGCGTGATCGGCTGCGATGTCGCTCGTGCTCACCGCCCACCAGCACTCTGCGGTCGGCTCCGTCCAGCTCATCGTGCCGCAGGCGATCGAAAGGTCCGACGCGGCCAACCGGTGCGCTTCGTACGCCAGCACGTCGTCGCTGTATGCGTTCCGCAGCCGGCGCAGCGGGTCAGCTTGGGCATCGAGCACCGCCGCCACCCGTGCCGCTGGGTCCGGATGCGCGGCGGCGACGGTGATGAGGTGGAACGACTCGAACCACAGGCGCGGCACTCGCAGTCCACGCGTCGCCGCCAACCCCGCAACACCAAGCGGTTCGGCGGCCGCAACATCGTATAGCGCGAACGATCCCCACTCGCGGCGGCCGTCCGGGTCAACGATCTCGACTTTCGCCCTGGGTTGCCGATCGTGAAGAAACACGGCCAGTGACCTCGCTGTCGCAACCGCGAGTTGCGTACGACAACGCTGGCCGATCTGAATGACGAAGCGCGCCGCGTCGCCGGGAATCCATGCGAGCGCTGCGACACGGTCCCACAGGGAACGCAACTGCACCGCTTCGTCGGCCTGCCATGCCAACACCGTCGGTGCCTCGTTGTGTTGATTGATCATGTGCTTGCTGGTTGCCGTCGATCTGCGAGCACCCGCCAGAGGAATCGAGCGTTCCCGGCGAGGTATCGACGCCACAATCGGCCGGGCTCGACGCACAAGCGAAAGATCCACTCACTTCGCAGCCGGCGTATCCATCGCGGAGCGCGCACCACTCGCCCGGCAAGGTAGTCGAACAGCGCGCCGACGCCGATCGCAACGGGTACCTGCAACTCATCCAGGTGCGTCGCGATCCACCGCTCCTGCAGTGGATTGCCGAGCGCGACGAGCAACACGTCGGCGCGCTGCGCGCGGATTGCGCTGAGGACCTCGCGCGCATCGCCGTAGCCGTGCTCCGCCCCAACGATCTGGATCCCCGCGCATCGCTTCACCAGCTCACGGCCGGCGGTGACGGCGACCCCGGCCGACGCGCCGTACAGAAACACGCGCACGCGCGGCTGCGCCAGCGACCGCAACAGAGCGGGCACGAAGTCGGTGCCCACGAAGTTGTTGCGCAAGCGCCGACCCGCAAGCATTGCCGCCAACTCGATGCCCACGCCGTCACGTAAGACCAGATTCGCTTGCTGCAAAATCGAGCGGTACCCCGCATCGTCGACCGCACAGTTCAAGGTATGGGCGTTCGCCAGCACGATGTGGTGGACTCCTGGACCGCGGAGCATTGCCGCGATGTGGCGCTTCGCTTCAGGGTACGTCAGATCATGAAATGGCACGCCGAGGATCCGAACGACGCGGGGGTCGGGAACTCTCGTCGATACGAGCGTCCGCGGACCCACAGCGACGTCGATGGTCGCGGGTCGGCTTGCTTCAGGGCTCACTGCGTCACCCCGGGCGTGATGCGTCTCTGGATCACCGCGGCAATCCGCTCGCCGGCGTGCCCATCCCACAGCGGCGGCACAGTGCCGCGCTTGCCACCGCCGCCAAGGATGCGCTCGGCCTCGCGCACGATCGTGGCGGTATCGTTGCCCACCAGGACGCTCGTCCCGTGCGAAATCGTGATCGGCCGTTCGGTGTTCTTCCGCAACGTGACGCACGGCACATCGAGGTACGTGGTCTCCTCCTGAATGCCGCCGGAATCGGTTAGCACCAGCGTCGCTTGACTCACCAACCGTACGAAGTCGCAGTACGCGAGGGGTTCGATGATGCGGACATTCGTGAGCCGCGCCCGCAACGCGCGCAAGCCCTCGGCGGCGAGACGCCGTTGCGTTCGCGGATGAGCCGGAAAGACGATCGGCACACGGGCTTGGATCGACTCCAGCGCGGACAAAATCGGCGCCAGCGTCTCGTCGCGATCGACGTTACTGGGACGATGCAACGTCGCGACTGCGTATCGCTTCGGCTCCAAGGCCAACGCGCCGAGAATGTTCGATGCCTCGATCTTCGCGCGCGACGCCACCAACGAATCGATCATCACGTTGCCCACGAAATGAATGCGGTCAGCCGGGATGCCTTCGCGACGCAGATGCTCGTCGGCGTCGGCTGACGGCGTGAACAGGAGATCGGCAACATGGTCGGTCACCACGCGATTGATTTCTTCCGGCATCGTGCGGTCGAAACTGCGTAGGCCGGCTTCGACGTGAGCCACCGGAATGCCGAGCTTCGATGCCGCGAGCGTGCACGCCATCGTCGAGTTCACGTCGCCGAAGACGACGGTGAGGTCCGGACGCGATTGCATCGCCAACTGTTCGTACTGGGTCATGATCGCGCCGGTTTGCGCCCCGTGCGACAGCGAGCCCACGCCGAGGAAAGCATCCGGTGCGGGAATCGCCAGATCGGCGAAGAACACATCGGACATGTTCGCGTCGTAGTGCTGGCCGGTATGAACGAGATGTACGTCGAGTCGGTCGCGATGGCCGCGCAGCGCGCGGTACACGGGAGCGACTTTCACGAAATTCGGTCGGGCACCAACAATCAAATCAATGCGCGGCTGCGGCGCACCCATCGACATGGTCTGAAATGATCCGACTTCGCGACCGGATCGCGCTCAATGAATTGCACGCGACACGTCTTGTGGGAAGACGACTGCCGGTTCTTCGGTGTGCTCGATCGCGGCGCTCCGCGTCGATCCGCGCGGCAGCGCGAGCAGCACGCTGGTGCCGGCTTCCAGGGTTGGCAGCAGCAACACCGTCTGTCCATCCATGCGTTCGACCACGACCCGTACGCCGGTGATCGCCCGCTCGGCCCCGTTGGTGAGATGCAGCGTGGTGCCACGCTCCGCAAGGAGCAACGCCTCGCGCGCCAACCACCAATCGACGATGCGCTCCATCCCGTCGAACCAGACCCCTGGCTGGCGCAACTGGCGGCACACGAACCCGAGATGCTCCTCGCGTTGAGTCGCGTCGCGGTCGCCAAACACGCCGCCGTGCACACGCGCGACGTAGAGTCCGCCGGTTTGACGCACATAGGCGGCCTTCGACTCGACGAGCGCTCGCAACTCCGCGACGCTGCTCCCCGTCCGCAGCGATTCGATGCAGTCAGGCGCGGACAGCGGCAGCTCCAGGCAGCGGCTTGGTCGGAGTACGCCGGAGACGTCGCGCACGCCGGGACGGAACGGCAGATTGAGTCGAACGCCGCCGCCGAAGTGATGAAAGTTCTCGCGGTCGACGTCCGGCCACGACGAGTCGAACCGGAACTGTTGTTGATCCAGCGCCCATGCGAGATCAGCCGAACGGTGCAGTCCGGGACTCCGATACCCATTGACCACAGTGTGGACGCGCCGCTCCAGGTGCGCACGCGCGACTTGCAGCGCAATGCTGATTTCTTCACGACCACCCACGTTTGTGCCGCGATGATCCAACCCATAACAGACGAGGCTCTGACTCTGCAGGCGAGGGACCGTCGATTCCGGCAAGTAGCGATCGGTCGTCTCCGCGCTCAGACCGACGGTCGCGGGATGCCCGACCGCGGCAATGTAGCGCAGCAATCGATCGAGACCCTTGGTGTAGGCGTACCGTCGCGGCGCGATATCGTGCGTCAGCGTCGCGGCGGCATCGTACGGCGCGGGCCAGCGCTCGATACGGACCAGCGACCCGGCGGCGTGAATGATCAGCCGCTTGAGCAACTCGATGATCAGCCACCCGGTTGCGTCGACGGGATATTCCGAGACTTGATCGCCATAGCCCCGCAGCCGCCGCTCGAGCAGGTTGTGAGAGCGGCGTTGTACCCAGTTGCGGACAAAGTCCGGGGCGCCGTAGTACGCGTGCCCCGCGAGGCGCCGCATCCGTGCACGCAAGGACGATGGCGCCGCGGCGCGCGCCGGCGCCGCCGGCAGATACGCTTCAGTCATGAGGTTGGCAAACGCAGACCCCAGATCGACCGCCGACCAAACGCAGTGATCGCGGCGCGCCACCGCCGGCGCTTGGGCGTGTTGGGAGCCATGTTGGAGCGACAGCGCCGCGAGCGGCGCCGCATCTCTCAAAGCCTCGACTTCGCACACCGGCGCGATCGGGAGACGCAGCGACACCTTGCCGAAGCTCGCGGCCATTTGCATCACGCGCGCCGGCCATAGGTTTTGCGCCAAGACAATCGCGCTCGATCGCCGGCGCACGGTAGCCCTTGTGGCCCCCAGCATCGCTCGCGCAAACGCGCTACCCCCGTTCAGCACCACGGCAGTTTGCCCATCGAGACAGGCCACCTCCGCCGGCGACAGGTCGCCGCCCGCGACCAGCACCAAGTCGCCCGGCTGCGCGTCCAGGCTTGTCACGCGCCGATAGGGGATCTTTTCGATGTCGAGGATCGACGTGACACCAAAGATCGAGTGTTCGTCGTGTCCGAAGAGGGCAATCATGACCGTGCTCCGAGCGGCACTTGCGTCAACGTCGGAGGGTCGGATGCCGATCCGACGGACGCCGACGGCACCGCGCGACCGCGGGCCGCTTGCGGGATACTTGCGGCCTCGACATCGACCCATTCCCACGCGCCTGACCGCACCGATCGGTACGCGGCATCGACCGCCGCGACGGTCCGCAGGCATTCCAGCGGGGTAATCCAACGCCGGCGGGCGTTGGCAATGACTTCTTTGAACGACGCCGTCATTTCTCGATAAGCCAGCGCCGTGTCGTAGCCGGCGCCGATCTGGCGAGGGTCTTGCCCCGGCAGCTTGAGCGCCGCACTATTCCAGCCAATTTCGATGGCGCCGCGGGCACCGTGCACGACGACATACGCTTCGCGGCCGATTGCCAAGCTCCAACTCAGATCGACCCGCCCCACGACCCCATTTTGCGCTTCGACCTCAATGGTCACCGAATCTTCGACGGCCAACCGCTGCAACGGCTTCAGCACCGTCGCGTGCACGCGGGCCACGGCGCCCAGCAGAAAGCCGATGACTTCGAACGCATCGCAACCATTGTCAATCAAGACGCCGCCGCCCGACCGACTCGGCTCGGCGTTCCAACGGCGCGACATATCAACCGGCGCGCAGAAACTGAGTTCGAATGCCAGCGGCTCACCGATGGCCCCGTTGCGAATCAGTTCGCGGGCGCGAATCACCTCGGGCACGTGGCGCAGCTTGGTTGCCAACGACAACTGGCAGCGCTTCCGGGTGGCCGCACGGAACATGGTCACGGCTTCCCGCGTACTCACCGCCAGCGGTTGCTCGCACAAGACGTGCAGCCCCCGTTCGAAGCACTCGACCGCCTGCCGCACGTGGTCGGCCGGCGGCGTGCAGATGCTGACCGCGTCGAGGGTCTCGTTGCTCAGCAGCGATTGAAGGTCCGCATAAGCCTTCATCCCCTGAGTGAGTGCGGAACGACGCGCCCCAGGTGCGGGGTCACACGCCGCGACAACTTCGACACCCGGAATCGACTTCCAGGCGTCGAGGTGAGCGGTCCCCGCCCGCCCCAATCCGACTACCGCGATGCGCACGGTGTTCCCGGTCTGCATCATGACGGAATCGCGCCTGATTTGTCTTTCATGACGCCTCGCTTGGAAATTGGTGGGAGAAATGTCCGCCGGCCAACGGCGACCGCGGTCAAGCCCAGCAAGTGCATGTGTGCGACGAGCGCATCGCCCACGCGGAGTTTGGGTTCACCAAATCGCCGCGGTTCAAGCCGCATCGAAACTTCGCGGACGACGAAGCCGAACGACATGGCTTTGAGCACAATCTCAGCCAGCGCCGAGGAACCGTTGGCACGAAAGCGAATGCGCTCGAGCGTGCTTCTGCGGTAAGCGCGAAACAGACAGGTGAACGTCTGGACATCTTGTCCGACCAGTGATCGACAGATGTGCGAGAGGCCTTGACCGAGCGTATGCCGGAAGCGAGTGGTCGGAGCTTCTTGACCCGCCGGAACCCAAGGGGAGGCTGTCGCGATGTCGGCACCGTCCTCGATGAGTGCCGTCAACTCCGGCAAACGTTCGGGCGGCAAGGTGCAATCGCCGCCGACAGTGCAAATGATCGGTGAATCCGCGTGTGCGACGCCGGTGCGCAACGCGGCGCCGAGGCCGAGGTTCTCGTGGTGTCGCACGACATGGAGCCACGACTCGTCGCGGGCCGCTCGTAGCAGCGCACTGAACGTCTCGTCGGTGCTGCCATCATCGACGAACACGGCACCCCAGCCCCCGGCCCGCGAAAACTCCGGCATCGCTCGCAACCGGCCCAACAGCGTCGGCAAACCCGGCGCTTCGTTGAAACACGGCACGATGACCGTGACCGGCGGGTGCGAACCGATGGTGTTCAATGCGCCCCCTGCCCCGACAGTACGGCCGGGATAGTTTTCACAAGAATGCGCAAGTCGAGCGCGAGCGACCAGTTGTCGATGTACTCCATGTCGGCCTGAATCCACTCGTCAAACTTCGGCCTTCGACTGTTCACTTGCCACAGGCAGGTGATGCCGGGCTTGACGCTGAAGCGGCGCTTGTGCCAGCGCACGTCGATGCGGCTCACGTCGCGTACGGGCAACGGTCGCGGGCCGACCAGGCTCATTTCGCCCTTGAGCACATTCAGGAGTTGCGGAATCTCATCGATGCTCAAGCGACGGAGCCAGCGACCCAGACGGGTGACCCGCGGATCATTCTCGATTTTGAAGACGGGGCCGTCGGCCTCGTTCAGTGATTCGAGGGACGCCTGTAACTGCTCGGCATCCGTGACCATCGTGCGGAATTTGAAGGCGCGGAACCGGCGGCGATTGAACCCGACGCGCTCCTGCGCAAAGAAGATCGGCCCTTTCGAATCCAGCTTCACCAGGATCGCCACGATCAGCAGCAGTGGCGCGAGCAGCACCAGCGCCAGCGTGGCGCCGACGATGTCGATTGCGCGCTTGGCGACAAGACCGAACGATTCCGGCGGTCCGCTGTGGATCGTCAGCACCGGCTGGCCTTCGACCGCATCGACCACCGCGCGCGCCCACTGCAGGGACGTGACGTGCGCCATCAGTCGAATGGTGATGCCCTGCTCCTCGCACAACCCGATCAGGTCTCGCGTCATGAGTTGAGATGAATCGAGCGGCAGCGCGAGGAACACCTCGTCGATCGGTTGGCGTTCGATCAAGAGTTCGACTTGGCGAATGGCCTTGGCGGCGCCGGCACCGTTATCCGCCGCGCCCGGCTCAGCTTCGATCACGTCGACCACGTGGTATCCGAGGTCCTCGCGACGCGCCAATCGGGAGGCGAGGTCGAGGGCTTGGCTGCCGGTGCCGACCACGATCACGTTGCGCAAATTACGCCCATAGTGTCGCAGCCGGCGTCCGAGACTCCGCAACGCGCGTCGTTCGAGGATCAGGGCGATCAGCGTCGCCCCGCTGAAGAAGAACAAGAAGTCGACCGTCGCGAACTGGAAGTGAAACAGCACCGCGGCGGGCACGAGCGGCAGCACCCCGGTGATCACCGCGAGGCTGAGATCACGCAACTCGCGCGCCGCCGCCGAGAGCCGGTACGATTGATACAGACCGCGGCTGCGCAACACACCATGCCAGAAGCCGAGATACACGGCAGTGAACAGCAGATTGCGGATGCTGACCCGGACTTCGAGGATGTCCAGGCTACCACTGAGGTCACGCGCACCGCCGGTGGCAGCGATCGAAATCAGCAAGCTCAGCACGACCATGCTGAGGTCCGAGATCTTCAATAACGTCAGAATGATTCGGCGTCCGAGAGTCATACGCGATGCCCTCCCCGCTCGGTGTCAGTGATTGTCGCCGATGAAACGGCGTAGCCAGCGCGGCCAGCGGTCGCGGCGACTTTGCAGCACCACGCCGAGCGTGCGGCAGCCAACGGTTTGGGCGCGTTGCGCCGCTAAGCGCAGCGCCTCCCGTAACGTCACTTCCGATTGCGCAATGATCACCAGCCCATCGCAGGCGCGCGCCAACAGGGCCGCATCGATCGACTCCGCCAGCGGCCGCCCCTCGATGATGATGAAGTCCGCGACGGTTCCCGCGCCTTCGAGCCAGTCCGTCAGTTCCGCGGGCGCCGCCTTCCCGCCGAGGTCGGGAGGAATCTCGTCACCCGCGCCAGGATGCAGATCCGCGTCGCGTGTTCGACTGCGCAGAATCGGGCGACCACCGACATCGGCGAGCTCGGCCATCAAGACCCGGAGGCCCACGCTCTCGACGTGGGCTGCCAAGCCGGTCGTAACCGTCCGCACCGCTTCCGCGCTGGAAGCTCCTGCGAATACCAGCGTGCGCACGGGTTGGCCTTCGCCGAGCGCGCGGATGTTATCGAATAAGGTAACGAACGCCGCGGACGTCTCGTCACGCCGACTTGTAGATCGAGGAGAAGGGGCGGCCGGACGTGGTCGCGCCACCGCGGTCGAGGTCGCCGTGTCGCGCGTGTTGCGGTTCATCACGCGTGCCGTGGTCGGGACATCGCGCTCTGGTTGCGTCCCCTCGATGCGCTTCAAGACGCGGAAATATTCACTCATGATGACCTTCTGCCAGCGTTGCGGCGCCGGCGACGGATGGGAAACGCAACACGTCGCCGGCCAGAATCCGATCGGGATCGACGATCTTGGGGTTGGCGAGCCGTACGCGGTTCAGCAACGTCGGCGACACCTCGCCGTAGACCTCGCGAACCAACGACCCCAACGTGGCGCCGTGCGCGATATGCACCATGCGGTCGCCTTGCTGAGCGGATGTCGCGTCTTGGGCCGGTGGCGCTCCGGACTCGCCGGTGCTCGGAGCCAGAGAACTCGCGTCGACGTCTGGTTCGGTGCGTGCCGGGTCGATCAAGAGTTCCGCGCGCGCGACTCCGGCCGAGCCTGTCAGCGGTGCATCCGGTGCTGCTGGGCTCACTGTGGCGGACTCCTGTTCAGCTACAACCACGGATGGATGAACGTCGGATCCACGCGGCTGCGTGCGCCCATCGCTCCACTGCATACCGGCAACGACGCCGGCCGCCGCGGCGGTGGCAATGCCGGCGGCCGGTCTGAGCCACCGGGATGCGACGGTGCGGCGCGCGTCGGACGGCGCGGTCGAACGTCGCTCCGTGAGCCGCACCAGGCCGCGTCCCTCGCGGGCCCGCACCGCGGCGCGTACCATCGCCCGTGACACCTGCCTGGCGTCGCGGCCGTAGGCGAACAGCAACGCGTTGTGACACAGGATGTTGATCCGGCGCGGGATACCTTGCGCATGGCGCACGATGGCGCGCAGCGCACTCTGGCTGAACAGGTCGATCGGTCCTCCGGCGCACCGCAAGCGATGCGCGATGTACTTGATGCTCTCGGCGCGGCTCAGCGGATTGACGTGACAGCGCACGGCGATGCGCTCGGCCACTTGTCGGAGGTTGCGTCGGCGCAGTTTGCTGTCGAGTTCGGGTTGGCCGACCAGTACGATTTGCAGCAGCTTACTGGTGAAGGTCTCGAAATTCGAGAGCAGGCGAATATGCTCGAACGCGAGGTCATCGAGGTTGTGCGCTTCATCGATCACCAGCGCCGCCGTCGCGCCTTCGACGGCACAGCGCTGGAGGAACGAATTGAGCGCCGCCAACAACTCCACCCGATCGGAACTGGCACAGGATACGTGAAAATCCGCGAGCGCCTGGCGCAAGATGTCGTCAAGCGACAACAGCGTGTTGGAGATGTAGGCGGTGTGGATCTCGGGCCCCAAGTCGCTCAGCAAGGAATACAAGAGCGTCGTCTTTCCGGTCCCGACTTCTCCGGTCATCAGCATCAGTCCCCGCCGGCCGCGCAGCCCGACCTTGATGGCGGCGAGCGCCTCGGCATGCCCGGGGCTCTGATAGAGAAACGCCGGATCGGGCGTCAGGCAAAACGCCTCGGCTGTGAGTCCGAAGTGCTCGACGTACATGGGGTGTTGCTCGACTTCTCAGGATGGGATGTTCGCTAAGATCGGCAGCCCCGTGATTCGCTGTGCTTCGGCCCCGCCTTTGAGCGCGGGGTCCAGTCGATCGCGGACGAATGCCAAACCGATTCCAACAAACAGGCTCATGACCGATCCGAGCACGAGGGTGAGCAGTCGCTTGGTGGGCAACGGAGCAGTCGGCACCACTGCCGGTTCGACGATGCTCACGTTGACGATCCGCGACTCATCCAAGGCATCGGAGAAGCGCGCCTCTTCTCGCTTGCGAATGTACGTGGTCGACGCCTCCTTAGCGGTAGCCACTTCCTGTTCCAAGCGTTCCTGCTCAGAGGCGATCTGACCGAGATGCTGGAGTTTGCCTTCACTTGCCGCGATGCGTTCGCGCAACGCGTCGCCCCGCGCCCGCAGGGCGGCAATGCGCGCCTGTGTCTGCGCCAACTCCATATCCAGCTTCTGCTGCTTCGAATCCGCCATGTCGGCTGCGACGCCGCCGGACTTCTCTTCCTGTGCGAGCAGACGTCGGGCCTCTTGGATCTGGCGGTCGATGTCCTGAATTTTCGTGCTGGTCGGCGCGAACTTCGACAGCAGTTCGCTGCGCTGCAGTTCGAGTTCGAGCACGCGCGACCGGATCAGTTGCAGCGGGCCAGATTGCGCTTTGCCGGGCTCAGCGGACTGGCTGCGCACGTGCGAATTGAGCGTTTGGGAGAGGAACTTCACACGCGCCTCGGCGCCGGCCAGGTCGGTTTCGGACTCGGCCAGGCTGGTCCGAAGGGTGCTAAGTTGTTCCGTCAAGCCGTCGCGCTGTGTGTCGCCGGGATCGACGCCTTCGCGTTGATAGAAGGCCTGCAACGCCGCATCGGCATCATGCAGTCGCTCGCTTAGCAACCGTCGCTGACTTTCGAAGAATCCCAGCGCGTCCGATTGCTGGTTGAGTTGCACGTGCCGCTCGACATGACGCTTCACCACCGCGTTGACCAGGTCGGCGGTCCACTGCGGGTTGGCGTCTTCGTAGGCCACCTCGATGAGATTCGAACCGCGGAGTTCTGAAACCGAAAGCCGCTTCATGACTGACTGCGCCCAGTCCTCCTGCGGGCTGGGCGGCGGGATCTTGTACAGCGTGCGATAGATGGCGCCCGGAAGGTGAAGCGGATACATCACCAGACGCACGAGGTTGCTGCTGTGGCCGGATGTGTCCATCGTACCGCGATACGACTCCAACACTTCGCGGACCAAGGGCATACTTTGCAGTAGCGCGACTTCCGAACTCAATTCCTGGTCGGTGACACGATCGATCGTCGGGCCGTCCTTGGGGTCGGGGGACACGGTAATGCGCGCTCGCTTCGACGAGACCATGAGTTTGGCGGCTGCCCGATAGGCCGGGGCCTGCAGAAACGAGAGGACCAGACTGGTGATGACGCCGCTCGTCACGACGCAGGCGATCAACGTGCGGTTGCGAAACATGATCGCGATGAATTCGCGCCACGGAACTTGTGCTGTCTCTGGTTCGTTCATTGGCGTCCCTACTAAAAGGTCGTGAAGCCGATACCGGGCGTGATCGGGAGGTTGTTGCGGATGTACTGCTCGACGAAGATGTTCACGTCGACCACCTTTGAGGTCGGCACGACGACGACGTCAGTAGGCCGAAGCAGCACGTCGTTCTCCGGATGTTCGCCGCTGGCGATCGGACGGATATCGACGATCTGCCCTTTGGGTAGGGCGTTTTCGTCACGCCGAATCAAGACGACATTGCTGCGCTGGCCGGTCTTCAGCACCCCACCCGCGGCCTGGAGGGCTTGATAGAGGCTCAATCCACTCGTCATCTGGATGATGCCGGGCTTCCCGACTTCGCCGCCCACATAGATCTGGTTGCCGCCGAGTTGGCGGACGATGACGCTGATTTTCGGCGACGCGAGCTCGCTGGCGTAGAGCTGGGTCAAGGTCGCGCTGAGCGCGGCCGGCGTCTGCCCGGCGGCGTGCACGTCACCGATGAGTTGCAACGAGATCATTCCGTCCGGCCGAATCGCGACTTCCTCGTTGAGTTCGGGGTTGTGGTAGAATTTCACGGCAATTTGATCGCCGACGTGCAGCGTGTACGGCGGCGGCATTGGCGCTTGCGCGGGGAACCCTGGCGCTACCGGAACCGGCGAGTGACTGGAGCAGCTTGCGATCAGCACGCTCACAAATGCGAGCGCGATCCACGCGCGTTTGGTCGTCATCATCACTCTCACAATTTCCTTCGCGGACGTGCCGCTCACGCGCGAACAATCCACCGCTCCGGTAGCTCCACGAGGGTCGAGCGCTGCAGCAGGTCCATCAGTACGCGCACACGTTCGCGGGCGGGCAATCGCTCTTCGAGCACGGCGTTCAAACCGCGAAATGGGCCGCGAACGATCCGCACCTCGCCGTTGATCTCGATGCCGTTGTTGTAGCGAATCAAACCGTCTGCACCTTCGCGTTCGCGCAGACATTCGATCACCTGGTCTTCCACAGATGCAATCACACCGCCCAAGCTGACAAACGCCTTAACTCCAGGCGTCCAACCGACACGCGCAAATCCGTCTGGCATCGAGCACCGAACAAACAGATACCCGGGGAACATCGCGACCACCGGACTACCCACCGCCGGTCTGGGCCACTGGAGAATCTGGGGCAGGTAGCTGCCGATGCCGCGCTCTTCGAGATGTTGGAGCGCTGCTCGCTCGCGGTGACGCTTGGTCTGAACGACGTACCATGCGGTTCGACTATTCGGCGCCACATTGTTGGTTGCTTCGATCGCGGACATAGCTCCGCCCTACGCGTTCGCGCTCTGCATCGGTTCAAACTTTCTTTGCCCACCCCTCACCGTACCCAATCCGGTCATCTGACGCGGTCGAAGCTTGACCGTGTCAGCCGCATTACGCTTCGTCGCTGAGCAACGCCTATCGAGCGCTTTTCGCCGGTCGCGGTCGCCTCCGGCCGTGATTCTCCTCGGCTCGTCTGACTCGGTCGTCGACGTGTGGCACGAACGCCTCGATGGCCTCAAGATCGATCTTGTAGAGGCTGCTCAACTCGACGGGCGTCAGCAAGAAACCGGCTCGCGCCACCGCACCTTCAGCGTCGTCGTAGAATTCCCGACGGAAGCCGTCGTCGCAGATCAGCTTGCCCAGCGCTGCTTCCAGAGCGCGCTGGCTCATAGGTCCCTCCCCGTGCGTGTGGGATTCACTATGTTTGTGCGTCCCGGGCCCATCTTCACGGGGTAGCAAGAACCAAGAATTGGTCCAGCGAATGTGCGTCGGCCAGCGCTCGCTTGCGCAGGGAATGCTCATCGAGGCACTGGATTGGATGCTCAAACCAAGTGGCTCAAATGAGCCACTATACCCGAGAGTCACTTGGCCGCGATTCAGCGGCCGCGAATGCCATATTTCTTCATGCGGTATCGCAGTGTTGGTCGGTTGAGACCGAGCAAGCGAGCCGCCGACGAGACATTGTGCCGAGTGCGTTCCAGCGCTTGAACAACCAGCGAGCGATTCAGCTGCGGGAGATCGATTCCATCTTCCGGGAGTTGGATCAGTTGGTGCTGAGTTGGTCGCCCGGGCGCGCATTCACGATCGAGCCGCCGAAAGTCGGCAGAGGTTAGCAGGCTGCCTTCGCTCATGATCACGGCGCGGACAATTGCGCTCTGCAGCTCGCGCACGTTGCCGCGCCAACTACGCGCCGTCAAATAGTGCACGACCTCGCGGGAAAGCCCGGGAGACTTCTTGCCGGTTTCACTTTCGATGTCACGTAAAAAATGATGCGCGAGCGGAACAATGTCGTCCGCCCGTTCGCGCAGCGGCGGAATGTGCAGCGGGAAAACCGAGAGGCGATAGTACAAATCTCGACGGAACGTGCCGGCCTCAACCCGCTCGACGAGGTCCGCATTGGTCGCGGAGATCAACCGAACGTCGGCCGTGGATGGCCACAGGCTGCCAAGCGGAAAGTAGGTTCCCTCTTGGAGAAATCGCAGTAACTTGGCTTGCGTGCTGAGCGGCAGCTCGGCGACTTCGTCGAGAAAGACGGTCCCCGCATCGGCGGTTGCGAGCAGCCCTCGCTTGTCACTATCCGCTCCCGTAAACGCGCCCTTTCGATAGCCGAACAGTTCGCTTTCAAGCAGCGCCTCGGGGATGGCCGCGCAATTGATCGATACCAGCGGCCCGGCCGCACGCGTGCTGTTGCGGTGAATGGCGCGCGCGAGGAGTTCTTTGCCGGTTCCGCTCTCGCCGCTGATCAGCACCGTGGTTTCGCGCGGCGCCACGCGTCCGGCGATCGCCAAGACGTGCAACATCTGGGGAGCGCGGGCGATGATCTCCGAGAAATCGTATTGTTGGCGAAGCTGTTCTTCGCGCTGCTGAAGTTCCTGCAGCGCGCGCACCGCCCCGCACATTTTTCGCACTGATTCGATCAGCGCATCGCGTTGAATCGGCTTGAGCAGGAGATCCGCCGCGCCCGCCTTCATTGCGGCGACCGCGGCGTCCACCGCATCGCGCCTACTGAGCATCAAAAACTCAGCCCCGGGCGCTGCGTGCCGAACCGCTTGAATCAGTTTGACGCCGTCGAGTTGGGGAGATGCGAGTTCAGCGATCGTAACCGGGAAGAAGCTCCGCCGATGATGTGCTATAGCATCCGAACCAGACTTCGCTTCGACTACCGCCCGCCCATCGTCGCGCAACCACCTGGTGTATTCGCTTCGCTCTCTCGCATCCGGGCATACGATCAGCGTGGCATCTTCCATCAACTTTCCCTTCCCAGATCGGAATCAGCCACCTCATCCGCCTTAGCTCCCCATGGCAAGATAGCCGACAATAAATAGGAAAATCAACCTAAACGTTTGCATCCGGCGACTTCATCATGATGAACGACACCGTCAGCTAGACTCGAGCAACATGATTCGTCGCATGTCATGAATCATGCCGTTTGCTTCCCGATCGGCTTTTCCGCTCTTTGGAACCGCAGCTTGCGCCGATGCGCGAGCGCCTTGCAATCTGATCACCCGCGTCTCGGTCGGATGAACTCCCAATGCCAGCGCAAATACCGCGCGGCACTGCGACTATTTTGGCGACCTTCCTTGTCATCAAGTAAAATCCACCGCATGCCGCCGCTGGCAACCTGCCGAATCAACTCCAACGCCCGCGCACAAACGAAGGCGCCATAGTGAACGGCGCCCAAATGAATTGCGGCATAACGCGCCAACCCCTCCCAACGCAGACGATCATCGCGCGCGCTGCCCCGCGTGGTCGAGGCACCCCCGAGATGCACGACCGCGACGCGCGGATCGTAGAGGACCCGCCAGCCGCGATCGTGCACGCGGCGACACAAATCCGCGTCTTCAACGTAGAGAAAAAATTGCTCATCGAAACCGCCAATTTCGCGCATTGCATCCATGCGCACCAGCATCGCCGCGCCGTCAACGTAATCGACTGCAGTGACAACCGTCGGAATCAGATCCGCGAGCGCGATCGCATTGCATAACGATCGCCATGCCGACGGAAAGCGACGCGCGCTGCGTTGCACTCGACCGTCAGGCAGAATCAATTTGCAGCCGACGATTGCGGCGCCCGGCGATGCATCCAATGTCGCCGCCAGCGCTGACACAACATCGGCTTCGAGTCGCGTATCGCTGTTGAGGAGGAACGCGAGTTCGGTCGACACCTCGGCCAAGGCACGATTGTTCGCTGTACCGAATCCAACGTTTGAGGGATTCTCTACCAATCGCACTTCCGGAAATTCCTGCGCGACCATCGCCGCACTGCCATCGCGCGACGCATTGTCGACCACGATGACCGGAACGCCGAGCACATGATCACGTAAGGACTCCAGGCAACCGCGCAAGAGGTCGCGGGTATTGTAGCTGACGATGACGATCGTGGTACGCGCGGCCATCGAGATGATTCCGGTCTGCGCGAACGTCTCAAGACTGTCGCGCGATCCGGGGAATGTCTGCGCCGTTCTCCCGAGGATGGGAAGATTGCTGGGCCGACCCGACGCCGGCGGGTCGCTCGCCGCGGAACGGCACCGACTCATTCCGCCCGACGATGCGCTCGACGAATGCCCACACCTTCAACGCGCGACCGAGCAGATCGAAGAGCAGAAATGCAGGCAATGCACCGCGAGCCCCACCGGGTCTTCGGCGTTGCGTAGTCAACACCTGCCGACTGACCATGACGACATGGAGCAGCAAGGGGATCATGCTCGCGAGCGCGAGCCAGCGAGACCACCGCCACACCGCCACCGCCAGCGGCGCGCCGACGACCACCAGCGTACTCTTTCCCGCTTGCAGACCCGCTTCGCGAAACGGCAGCAGCCGCATGAGCCCGCGGCGACTGCGCAGCATCGTGCGCAAGAGACCGCGCAGCGTCCACGGCACCAAGGTGGTTGCGCGCGCCTCGGGCGCATAGGCGATCTGCCATCCGCGATCTCGCAACATTCGACCGAGGTACAAATCGTCTTGCGCGCTGACATCTGCCGGCAGCAACTGATCCAGTTCCGCGGCCGGCAGCGCGGCGCGCGGCAGCGCCGCGAGTTCTCCGCTCAGATTGCCGTCGAAGTGTACCTGCTTCACGATTTGCCGGTTCAACTCCCAGTAGCGCGAAACCCAGGTGTCGATGCGTGGCAATGCCGCCCCGTGCACAACGCAGTGAGGATCTCGGTGCAGCGCGCGTAGCAACTCATCCACCGCAGCCGGTTCCAACTCCGTATCGGCGTCGACTAGAACGATCACATCCGCTTGCGCCCGCCGGCAACCGGTTTGGAGCGCGACGTTCTTGTTTCCACTCTCCAGTTGCACGACCTCGAAGCGCCCGAATCGCCCCTCGCCTTCCCGTCGAGCGATCGCCGCCGTCTGATCGGTTCCGGCCACGACCACGATCACCTCAAGTGACTGTGCGCCGACGCTCTGCTCGCGCAACGCGCGCAGACAGCCGCCGATCGCGTATTCCTCGTCGCGGGCCGGAACAACGACCGTCGCTGGAAAATCCGTCGCAGCCATTCAGCGCTCGGGCTGGTTCCCTGCCGCCGTCCTGAACGGAAGTGGGGTTTCCGGGCGCTCTCCACGAAAGATGTTCAGCGGCCGTCGTCCCACCACCCGTTCGAGGAAGGCCCACAATTTGAGTCCGCGCGCGATCACGTCCAAGGTAGCAAACAGCGGGATATCGAGCCGATAGTCGCCATAGCCTCGCCGGCGCAACGACTCGACGCGCCACGCAAAGGAGGCAACATGCACGAACAGCGGCGACGCGCACACAACGGCCCACTTCGCCGAATACGACCAGAGCGCAATGGCGATCGGTAATGCCACCACCAGCACCGCACTCTTCGCAGCCTGCGGCACGGCTTCCATCCACGACAAGGTCGCGATCGCCGAACGCCGGTTGCGCAACTGGGAAGCAATCAAACCGCGCACGGTCCAAGGAAAGAGCGTCGTCGCCGTTGCGGCCGACGCATACGCCGTCCGCCATCCGTGCTGACGCAGAATCCGACCAAGGTAGGCGTCGCAGTTTGGGCCGACGTTGTCGGGGAAAAACGTCGCGAGATCGTCCGCCACCGCCGCGCGCGGCAGCGCGATCACCTCGCCGCTGAGATGCCCGTCGAAGGACAGTTGCTTCACGAGCTTGCGATTCAACTCGCTGTAGCGGGCGACCCACGTGTTGATGCGCGGGTGCATCGCTCCGTGCGCGACCGTACGCGGCGCGCTGGCGAGCACTCGAACGAATTCTTCGATCGCCGTCGGTGCCAGCTCGGTGTCGGCATCGAGCAAGAGCAGGGTCTCGCCGGTCGCCCGCGCGCAACCCGCGCGCAACGCAGCATTTTTGTCGCCTTCCTCCAGCCGCACGATCTCGAATCGCCCGAACTCGCCGGCATCGGCACTCGCCGCAACCGCGGCAGTCCGATCATCGCCGGCAACGACGACAATCACTTCCAGCGCTGTCGCACTGACGCTCTGCTCCCGCAGCGCCCGCACGCACGCAACGATCGTCTGCTCCTCGTTGCGCGCGGGAATCACGACCGATACAGGCAGCATCATCAGTCGGGTGCTTAACGCCGATCGAACGGAAAGAAAAGTCGTCAACCGAACGGCCAGACATTCGGTCGGTTGAGCTGCCACTTCACCCACAGCAGCAGCCGCCAGTCCTTGGCATCGCGCCGGATCCGCTTGATCGTGGCCGCTCGCCCGTGCCGCCGCATCGCACCGAGCAAATAGATGGCTCGACGCACCGCGCCTACTACGGTCGAGGCCGGAGAGTGCTCGGCATGTGCAACCGCCGACTCTCCGACCGAGTCCACATGCGGATGATCACGGAGGACGCTTTGGATCTGTTCGAGCCACACGGCGCTCATCTGTTCGACGCCATAGCGCGTTCGGGCGATTGCGAACGCTTGCTGCTGGATTTTGGTGCGGAGATGCGGGTCCTCGATCAAACGCGACAATGCGGCATACCACGCACCCGGCTCCGGCGACACCAGCAACCCCGTCCGGTCATGCTCGACGCACGATGCGTAGACATCGACGTTCGAGTACACGCCCGCGATCCGCGCTGCCGCGTATTCTCGAAACTTGTTGTTGGACTTCGAGCGGTGGAACACATCATCGGGAAGCGGCGCCAATCCGATGTCGAATCCGGCTCGAACAAATTGGTGGAAGAAACGGTCGTAGCTTGGAACGAACGACCGGAATTCCACGCCGGGGTGCCCCCTGAGCTCGGGTGGGTCGAAGCCCCAGAAACACACGGCGACCCGGTCGGCGTACGCGTCGAGTATCCGCTGCAGATCGGCGAGGAATAGCCGGGCCAGCTCGTCGTCGAACCGACTGGTGGCGTAGACGATGCGAACCCGCCGGGGATCGCGGCGCGGCGGCGAGGTCGGAACCAGGCTCCAATCGATCGGTCCGTCGACGCGCCCGACACGTGGATTGTACTGCAGCGCTCGTTCGAGCATCGGCTGCGAGTAGACGCGGACGGCTTCGGCTGCGCGCAGATAGCGTTCGAGTTGTTGCAGTCGCTCGGCGTTCAGATAGCGGCGCTCGCGCGGATAGAAGGTCGGCAGCTCAAACAGGTTGTCGTCGATGTCGTAGATCACGGACTTGCCGAGCGTTCGCGCAACGTTCAACCACTGGCCGTATTCAGGCTCGGCATTGCGGCTGAACACCACCACATCGGCGCGCTCGACCTGCCGCGCTGATCCACGCGATTCCAGGGTGATGTCAGCGGTGATTCGCCCGGCTCGGTGCAACCACACCAACGGCTTCACCACGGTCAAGATGGTCGACGGAATAAACTGGGGCAGCAGCGCCAATACGCGGATCGGCGCGGGATTGTGAACCGGTGCGGCGCTCACCGGGATAGCCATTCGCGAGATGACTCAATCAGCATAGACCGGCAAGAACGCAGGCAGCGCGCGAGAGATCGGCAGGTTGAACCAACTGCGCGCGCGTCGATCGAGGCGAGCCACGAGATGATCCGTGGGCGTGAAACCACGCGGCGCCACCTCCCAGAAGGCGAACCGGCCGCTCGCAAGTTGCGTCGACACCATAACATCAAAGCGCTGATTCGCCGACTGCGCGATCGGCTCGAATCCGATCTTGAACCATCCATTGTCGACGACGTCGCTGAGGGCGAAACTGACCTGGCGCAGCGTTTTCCGGCGGTTGTGTGATCGGATGAGCAGCGTCACAGTCCCTTGTGGTGAAGTGTAGTAGGTGCCGACACTGAATTGGAGGCCGCACAATCGATCACCAAAGGCATTCATTTGGTAGCGTAAGACGACACGCCCGGCATCGGGCCCGATCACCAGCGTGTGGCTGGGATCGGTTGCCAGCGGGTTGACGCACTGCGCGAGCTTCGGGCCGACCCTGACCCGTCGGCCGCGCAACCCGGATTCGCTCACGCGAAAGAGCTGGCTGCCGGCGGAGGTGGCGATCTCGGCTCCGCGCAGCATGAACTCGATCAAGCGATATGCGGCGATCGCTTCGGAGTGCTCGTGAATCAACACGGATCGAGCGCGTTCGATCAATTGCGGCCAGCGCTCGCGTTGCATCACCGCACGGCGCATCGCCGCCGTGAGCGCGTCGAGCGAAAACCCGTCGACCAGAAAGCCGGTCTCACCGTCGCGCACGAGTTCGCCGATTCCGCCCGCCGGGCACGCAACCGCCACGAGACCACCCGCGATCCCTTCCAGCAACGTCATCGGCAGGCTCTCATCGATCGATGGCATGAGCAGCAGATCGTTCTCTTCGACCACTGGTCGAACGCCCTCCACCATACCGTGGAACCGAACGCGGCCATGCAGTGCGCCGGCCGCCGCGAGCGACTTGGCGTGCGCCACGTAGTCCGCCATCATCGGGAGTTCGTAGCCGTAGACGTTCATGGTGAGATCAAATCCGTCACGGAGCAGCCGCTCAAGTGCTCGGATCGCATCGGCTTGCCTCTTGCGCGGCTGTATCGTTCCGACCACCGCGATGCGAATGGGCAGAGCCGATGGCGTCGACCGAGCGGGTCCAAATTGCTGCGCTTCGACGGGGTTCGGAACCCGCGCAACCGGCGGCGCGAACCAGCGCGACCACTGGTCGCATGCCCATCGACTGTCTGAACACACCCCGGCGGCACGCGCCCGGAACGCGGTGACTCGGTCGAGTTCATATCCCCAGGGGGAAAACAAGGCGAGATACACCAGTCGATCGTCGCTGGGCGCAATCAGCGGTTCGGTGACAAGCGCAGAGCACAGCACGAGATCGACCTCGCGATCGGCGAGCCACCGGCGGAATTGAAGCGCGTACGCATGCGCTTCCGATTCGGCCACCGAGAAGCAGCCAGTGCCGATGCCGTAGTCGGCGCGAATCGCTGCGACCAAGCCACGCTGTTGCAGCCACGCGTCGATGGCGGACCCGTCAGCGTCCGGCCCGTAGCCATGACGGACCGGTATGCACACCATGACGTCGAGCCCCAACCGATCCAATTGCTTGGCGCACAATAGCCCGAACATCTCCGAACCCGACAGCATCGGACTGTTCAGCAGAACCGCCGCTTTCAGCGAGCGTTCGCCCTTAGGCGCCCGCACCCGCTCGACCCGTTTCGTGAGCAGAACGGTCAACGCGATACTGGCGATATGCAACGCGCGCGCATCCGGGCGCGATGTGTCTCCAAGCTGCGCCAGCCGCGCTCGCAACGACCGCACCGACGTTTCGAGCATGGCCGGTGACACGGCGTCGATCGTGCGAATCGCGTCGCTACCGAGGCTCAGCAAGCCCCCCCCGGCGCGCGCGAGATCTTCCTCCATCAGCCGCTGATGATAGGGCGCGTACAACGCTAGCAGCGGCTCCGGAACAACTAGACACGTGTCGCGGAGTGAAGCCGCCACGGTGGGGATGGTGTCGCTGGTGAACCGAATCGCGCAGCGTTCGCCAAACTGCGTTAGACTGGCGGGCCACGCCGAGTCTGATAGTACGTAGATGGTCCAGCACCGTTCGGACGCCGTGCGACTCAGCAACTCTTCGACGGCTTTGATGGTGTCCGCCGACAACGTGCCGGCGTCTCCGAGGTAGATCGCACCACTCACCCGATCGCAATCAGCCGCTTCGGGAAGCGCGTTGGTGACCCACTCGAGTTGAAGCGTCCGTTTGCCAAACGCCTCCGGCGAACCATCGGCCACGCCCACCCACACGACCTGATCGCTCAAATCAATCAGGGCGCGTGCACCCGCCCGCTGGTCGGCCGACCACGGCAGACCCGGCAGTGCAAAGTAGATGTCCGCGCCGAGCGACTCGCAGACGACCGGATGGCGGCTGAAATCGAGCGGACGCAGGACGGCACGAGCCTCGCTCGTCGCATCATCAAGGCCGTGAGTGACGACATAGATGATCGGCACGCCGGAGTCGTGGAACGGCTGCATCCACGTGCGCACAAACGGCGCCGTGCAATCGAACAACACGACCAAGTCGATCTCCGCCGGGAGAAACGACGAGACCTCCCACTCGAAGCAACCTACCGCAGTCGCTCCACCATGCGTCGTCAGCGCGTCGCGCCATTCGCGCACCACGCGACTGAATCGATTGGAGACCAGTAGCACTCGGCGACGCTCAGGGTTTACCGGAAATTCCGGATTCAGCGCGATGCCTTCCGGCGGGACGCTGTAGCTGTGGTTGTGAAAGACCGGCGGCTCGTAGGAATACTGCGGATGGCTGGTGAAGTAGGGCCGGTAGACACGCCGCTCCACGTCCGCCCACTCGGCGGCACTGCGCAGATACGGCAGCAGCCTCTCGGCATCGAAGACGTCGTAGTCGGCAATGCGCCCCGGCGTCAGCGCCGCGACGCGCTCCGCGAGCCCCTGCTCGCGGGCCAGATACGGGTAGGTGACCTTGTAGTCCAACTCGACCGACCGGCCGAGCGACGCCATCGAGAGCGGCCCATACTCCGTGCCGATTGTGCGATCCAAATGTCGGAAGGTCGCCCCGCGCCGCAGGGCGCGCAGCCACAGATCGAAATCACACAGCCTTCGGATGATGAGGTGCGGATCGTAGAGGCCGTGGGTCTCGAAAAACTCGCGACGACAGAGTACGCCACCGTTGGGAATGCTGTTCCGGTGGGTCAGCAGTTCGAGCGTCAACGGCCATCTTCCGACCAACACCGGCTTGCCGTCAGGTTGCGCCAGCTCGATGTTGGCGTACACAACGTCCGCCGGATCGCTCGCCATCGTCTGCCGGAGAGATGCCAACGCGTCCGGTTTCCACACGTTGTCGTCGAACATGAAGGCGATGTACGGAGCCCGCGCCAACTGAATTCCCTCGTTCATTCGGATTGCCGGTAATCCGCAATTCTCCTGATACCGGACGTATACGATTCGGGGATCACGGAGTGCATAACTGCGCACGACGCTCTCGGTACCGTCGACCGAGCCGTCGTCGAGAATGATGAACTCGAACTCGGTCAGCGTCTGCCCCAAGACGGAGTCGAGGCATCGCGTGAGCAGGCCTTCGGCCAAGCGACAATAGGTCGCCATGACGATGCTGATGCGCGGTGCAACGTCGCGGTA
>Ga0335069_10002907_pt1 | contig 26117 bp, 23 predicted proteins | sample Lox_Sample_11_FD_206714 | JGI IMG/M metagenome (GOLD analysis project Ga0335069, IMG submission 206714) | Soil microbial communities from Loxahatchee National Wildlife Refuge, Florida, United States - Lox_Sample_1.1 | ecosystem: Environmental > Terrestrial > Soil > Wetlands | place: USA...
GGCCGCGGCATAGGCGCGGGATGGCAGGCCGCTGCCGGGATCAATCCATCGCGCAATGACGTTCACGCCCTGCATGCCTTGCGGCGCAGGTCCGCTGAAATAGACGCTTCCGTGAATGCGCGCCGTGTTTGCGGTGAAAATCTTTTTGCCCGGAAAATTCGACAGGTTATCGGGCGTCACGGGATATAGACGCGACAGGCTTGCCTGATCGTCCATTTTCGGCTGGTAAGGATTGGGATAACAAAGTGTTATCGGCTTGCAATTGGGTGGATCAATAGCGTGCATCACCGGAAAGCCTACGTAGTCGTCCGGGGTTGGCCGCGGATGATAATTCAGAACGTTGATATTTACCTGCGACCAATCGAGCCCGAGTACTCGTCCGAGCACACGCACGAGTCGATACTCAACGTCAGTGAGTTGCGAAGAGCTTTGCGCGCAGTTTCCATTCAGTACCACCAGGGCGTGAAGAAAGTGCGCGTCGGTTCCGAAATTATCAATCCCGCCGAAGACCGCGTTGTAAAAGCATTCCGAAGGGTCGCCAGCGCCCAGCCCGAGCAGCGCGTTGGTGACGGAGCCGTCGGCATCGTAGACAATCCCAACCGGAGTGTTGGTGGCTGTTGGCATGATGTCGGCGGGCAGAGTCACGGTGCCATCGGGATTCACAAATACGTTCGCGTCGCTGACATCTTCCGCGAGCTGTCCCGCGCGGGTGGCCGACACTGCTGCCGTGGAGATCGACGTCCATTGGCTGAAAGCATCGGCCACAAATGCGTCCGCGCTGGTTCCAGGAAGAATTGGACTAAGGTTGCCCTGATCGGTGTAGTAAGAGATTTGGCCTTGCGACCAGGTGAGCGGTGTTCCCATCGTACCGGGATCAAAGTAGCTGACGCCGGCGATGTACTTAGGTCCGCCCGCGTTGGCGGAGCGCACTGCACACAAAACCGCCAGCACCAGGGAAAGACACAAAATCCCCACCCGAGCAAAACCGGCTCGGATGGGGCACCCTTGAGAATTAAGACGTCGATTTTCCATCCATCAATCTCCCTCGCTGTAGCGGAGTCGGCGCAAGAGTTCGTCCGGTTTAAGCTTGATCCGCGAATCAGCAACTGGGCGGCGACCCAGGCCGGGTCGACCCGAACGTCGCGGCTCGATGACGACGTTCCCTTGCGGATCGACCCGGAATTGGCCTGCTCCACCTCCGACCGGGCTGGTCAGACCTAAGCGGCTTGGCGGATAGAGAAACAACATCACTCGCTCGCCAGGACGATAGTGTTCGCCGTCCTGCCAAAGACCAGCCCATTCGTGAACAACCAACGTTTGCCCTGCGCGCACGCCACGAAACGCTTGTTCTACGCGGAACACTACCTTCATCACCGGAACGCTGTTTGGACGATTCGCTGCGATCCGCTCAACCGATTGCACCGTCCCCGCAAAGATGTAGCTCGAACTCTTTAATATCGGACGGTGAACTAGCGGTTCCTCGCCATCTGGCTGAAAAGGTCGAACGGAATTTGCCGGGAGAGCAGTGAAAAGGAGCAACACAGACAAAACAGACTTTGCAAATCGAGGAAACATCGCGAGCCTCGCAGATCCGAGGCCAGCCATCGACGGGGACGGTAGGATGCTAGATCACGAAAGGCCGCAGGGCAGTGCGGTCGATCACTTCCGGTTAGTGATGAGTGAACATTTCCACAGCGAACTCAGTTGTTAGCCCTCATTCACCGCAGCCGGCATATCGAAAACCTTCATCCGAAGACTATCGAGTACGCGGTCCGGTAAAAGCCTCGGCAATAAGGTCATCTGCGTGGCTCCCTTGCCAACGACATAGCGAATGCGCGGACGGGCTGCGCTAAGCGCATGATATACAGACTGGGCCACGACGTCCGGCGAACTGCCATGTCGCTCGCGGTCGTACGCGCGCTGGGTAAATTTGCGAAGCATGTCGCCGTAGCGACGCGCGCCTTGCGGCGGCAACCGCCGGATCACGCTCTCAACATCGCCCAGTGTCTTTTCGACGGCAGGAGTGTAGATTGCGCCGGGTTCGATAGTGCAAACTCTAACGCCGAAAGGTCGAAGCTCCAGCCTTAGGGCGTCGCTTAACAAGCCGAAAGCGGCTTTGCAGGCGGTCAGAACACCGCCGAATGGAATTGCGATGTGCGCTCCAACCGAGCTGATATTCACAATGCGCCCACACGATTTGCGTAGCAGAGGCAGGAAGGCCTGCGTCACTGCAATCTGCCCGACGACGTCGACCTCGAATACGTAACGTAAATCCTCAGGCGAAACATACTCTACCGGTCCGGAAACGCCGATACCAGCGACATTCACCAGTCCATCAAGCCCGTTGCTGCGTTGCTCGACGTCTGCTGCGGCCTCAGCGATGGAATCCGCCTTGGTTAGATCCATCAATAGTGGAATGAGATTGGGGCCGGCCTCGCTCTTTAATTGCTCTGCATCCTCGTGCTTGCGCACAGCGGCGAAAACTTGAAAACCCTTCTTTACCAGCAATAAGGCAGTTGCTTTCCCGATGCCACTTGAGCAGCCTGTGACCACCACGTTTTTCATGATTTGTTCCTTTACATCTTTGATTGGCCAGCGGTCACTGCGGTCGCACAAGTTCGCTGTGACTTTTGCTTGGTGTCTCAGTTAAAGATGGAGTATCGTTGTGCACCATTGGGGTGATCGATGCCACTGACTCGTCGTGAAATTCTTGAACGCTGTTTGGCGCTGGGCACATTGACGGTTGCGTCGCAGACCGTGCCCGGTTTGCTTCTCGATGCCTTCGCGCAAGCACAAGTGCGCAAGCCCACGCCACCGAATGAACTGGGCCCTTTCTATAAGAAGAAGGCGCCACAAAACGCGATGCTGCGCGCTGCTGGCGATCCTGGAATGCCGCTGAACGTCTCGGGCAAGGTTTACAACACACGCGGCGACACGCTTTCGAATGCGGTGGTCGAAGTCTGGCAAACCGATCATCTCGGCCACTACGATCTCGATGGCTACCGCTACCGCGCACAGCTTCCGCCGGATAGTTCCGCGGCGTACAAATTCGATTCGGTTTTGCCGGGGCACTACCCCGATCGCGTGTGCCAGCACGTGCACTATCTGGTGACTTCGCCCGGACACAAGCCGCTGGTCACGCAGTTGTACTTTGCGACGGACCCGGTTTTTGGAGGCGATCCCGATCGAAATTTCGGACGCGATCCGCTGATCCATAGCCGGGAGCTGGTAAGGCCAGTATTGCTGACGGGAGACCCTAAAGAAATGCAGGCGGTTGTGAATTTCGATGTCGTGCTGGAGTTGCTGTGATGCGGCGCGCTCTGAGTTGTCTGTTACTAATGATGACAATGGCGGCGGCTTTGCAGGGCCAGAACTTGAAGCTTGAGAAGACGCTACCTTTTTTCGACGAAACTGCGATCCGCTTCACAGCTATTTCTCCGAAAGGAAACTTCCTGGCAACCGCAAGCAAGGACGCGCGCGTGCGGCTGTGGACCTACCCGGCGCTCGAGTTGCGAAAAACGTTCGATCTGACGGATGAGCGGATTGCCGGCGTCTGGTTCTCGCACGACGGAGCATATCTAATTGCGGCAGGCAGTCGGGGCAAGATCAGGATCTGGAGCCTGCCTGCGGGGGCGCAAAAGATGGAATTCTCTGCCGGTGACAACGTCAACACTCTTGCGATCTCGTATGACCTGAGCATGATGGCCGTAGCGGCGGGGGACAAGCCGGCACAGTTGTGGGATTTGCGCCTGGGCAGGAGAGTTGGCGAATTGCCGACAAAGTTTTCTGGATCGAAGGCGTTGAGTTTTTCGCCGGATGGAAAGTGGCTGGCGTCGGCCGATGCTGATACGACCGTTCGCTTTTATGAAGGCGAGACGGGAGCCTCGCGGGCAACCAACGAGGATTTGCTGCTGGAGACTTTTGGAGCGGCGTTTTCCGCAGACAGCAAATATCTTTATGTAGGTGGCGCGGACAAGACGGTTACCGCAATCGATCCGGCCACAGGCAAGATCGTGGACAAGTTCGCCAAGCAAGATTATGTGGTCGGGGATTTAGATACGTCTCCAGACGGAAAGACGTTGGTGGCCGCCTACGTCGACGAAAAGGCCTCCGACAATCCGGCGCCGGTCATTTTGTGGGACCTGGCAACCAAGAAACCGCGCACGACGATCATGCAGCCAGACTTTCATCCCAACGGCGGAGGGTTCTTGCCAGACGGAAGACTGCTGATCACCAGCAGCGAGAAGGGAAAGCTGCAGGTGTGGATGGTCAGGTAGTTACGCTCTACGGTGACAGTTCATACACCAATCCACCCTGCTGAGAACCGCCGCCAAAGGTTGTTCCGTACAGATTGCCTGCAGGATCAAAGATTGGTCCAGCGAATGGTTGAAGGCCGTTCGTTCCATTGAAATGAAAGACGACTGTGTAACTCACCCCTCCATTTGGACGAGGAGACAGCCGGAAAACAGTGCCGTAGTTGTAAAAGCTGTTGTTTTGCGTTGTCCCGTACAAGTTGCCGACCTGATCGAAAACTAGGTCGCCATTGGGGTGCGATTCCTTATCTTCTTGGAAGCGATGCAGCACAGTTTCTTTCCACAGCCCCTTCTCCGTCGGCGTAAGCATATAGACGACACCGCAACCTGTACCGCATTCGTTCAGTCCGCCGGCAAATGTTGCGCCGAAGAGCCGCCCAAGATTGTCGAGAGCCAGGCCGGTATAAGCTGCTGGACGGCCACCATCCTTACCACCAGTAAAGCTGTGCAACAGTTTGAACTTCCATTCGCCGCTGTTATGCAATAAGCTGAACACGGTGCCACAATCGCAGTTGTCCCCTCCTATCGAGGCTGTGCCGTAAAGAACGCCCGAGTTATCTAACAGGAGAGGAGACAGTGGCATCCTTCCGTCCTTGCCGCCGGTGAAACTATACAGGGTGCTCTCGACCCATGTGCCTGCTACTTTTGTCAGCGCGAATATGCTTCCTTCATCATATGTTCCACCGATGGCGGCAGCGCCGTATAAGTTCCCAGCGCCATCGAAAACCAATGCGCTTGGGCCACCCACGCCCGAGCCATAAAACTTATAGATGGTGAGCTTGTTCCACGTGCCGTCAGGATTCGGTGTCAACTCAAAGACGCTGCCGCAGCCATAACCGCCTTCACAGACCTGATCCCCGCCGTAAAAGGTTGTGCCATAGAGGTTCCCGCTGCTATCCAGCGCGAGCTTGCTCTCGATTTCCCAACCATCTTTTCCTCCCATGAAGCTGTACAGAATTTTGTCTGTCCAGGTTCCATCCTGATTCGGAGACAGCTCGAATACCGAACCCCAGCCGTAGGCTCCGCCCCCATTGGTCGTCCCGTACAGATTTCCGAAGCTGTCAAACATTAGGCCGGAGTAGATCCATCCTCCGTCTGGGGTTCCAGTGAAGCGATGGAGAATAGCTTCTTTGACAGCCCAAGCGGTCGCACTGAGTGTGAAGATGACGATTCCGAATATGCCTACAATCCTCTTAGTGCGCAACATATGTAAACCTCTACAATCTGGCTGCTATTGGGGACTAAGGGTAAACACGACGCCGCAACTTTCGCAATGCGGTGAACTCCCGCCGGCAGAAGTCGTGCCGTAAAGGTTTCCAGCGGTGTCCACAATCACGCCGGAATCCGGAGCTGCGCCGTCGGTGTTGTTAAACGCGCCGATCATCTTGAAGGTTAAAGTCCCTCCGCCCTCCGAAGAAAGCTCGAAGATCGTGCCGCAACCCGAGGTTCCACATGCGTCGCTTCCACCACCTCCTTCTGTCGTACCGTATAGGTTCCCCGCACTGTCTAGCGCTAACCCCCCCAGAGGCAGGTCACCCTTTGATCCGTTTAGGCCATCGAACGTGTGCACGACGTTGAACGTCCAATTTCCCAGATCGGGGGTAAGCTTGAAGATGACGCCGCAACCGGTCATGGGGCACGCGAAAGAGCCACCCTCTGATGCTTCCCCATATAGATTCCCTGCGGTATCGAAGATTACGCCGCCGCTGGGATAGCCGCCGTCCAGTCCGTCCGTGAAGCTATAGATATCGGCTTCCGTCCAAGTTCCGTCCTGATTGGGGGTGAGCTGAAAAACTGTTCCTGCACTATTGGCACCGCCGCGGTATGTAGTGCCATACAGGCTTCCAACGCTGTCGAACACCACAGCGCTCAGGAAAACCTGTCCATTCACGCTGCCTGGAAAAGTAAACAGAGTACTTTTCGACCAACTATCTCCCTGGCTCGGGGTGAGTTTGTACACGGTGCCGCCGCAATACGGGTTGCAGCCCCCGCTCAACACAGTCGTACCGTAAAGGCTGCCCGCCGCATCAAAGATGACTCCCGACTGTGGGTACCCGCCATCGGTGTCGCCCTTGAATGTGTATATAATCGTTTCAGTCCATGTGCCGCCCTGGCTTGGGGACAGTTCGAACACAGTTCCGCAGCTCCCGCACCCGCCGCCTTCGCTCGTAGTACCATAAAGGTTACCCAGCGGGTCAAGCGTCAAGTTGGCGTAGGGGTGCTCGCCATCGGTTCCACCCTTGAATTCGTAAATCAGGCTCTCAGTCCACTTCCCATTCGGGCCACGGCTCAATCTGAAGACAGTCCCACATTGCTCGAAACCACAGCTAAGGCCCCCGAACGTGGTCGTCCCGTAAAAATTTCCGGCACCGTCTGAAACCAGGGCGCTGTTGGGCTGCACACCATCCTTCAACCCCCCACGGAATTTGTATTCCTTGCCGGACCTTGCCCACGAAGTCGAAATAAGAACAACCGTCGTCAATAGTCCAGTAGTCAGAAGCGACCATGCGCGCATACGTTCCTCCGGCGTGCGATTTCGGGCGACCGCGATTGTACTCCACGAATACGTTCGCGAGTAGATGAGACGAAAGTTTACTTTTTCGTGCTCCTCCAAGGGGTGCCCATCCGAGCCGGTTTTGCTCGGGTGGGGCTTGTTCATCCGTCACAGCATCCTCGTAACCAAGGTCTTAGTCTGCAACCGTGCCTTGGGGACTAAAACGCTATCAACAAGCTCGTCATCTGCACTTCATAACCTTTAGCTGCTACCACCGTCTGCCATTCCTGTCCTCGCCCGATGCTAAGTTCATGATCGAACACGCTCTCGAACGGGTTCGTCAGGGCTACCGATTCTATGTCAGCGGATATGTCGTCATGCCAGAGCATGTGCATCTCCTGGTTAGCGAGCCGGAACGAAGCACACTGGCTGTGGCGATACAAGCTCTGAAGCAGTCGGTGGCGAGAAGGTTGATCAACGGCCGCGAACACTTTTGGCAGACGCGGTACTACGATTTCAACGTTTGGACGAAGAAGAAGTTCATCGAGAAACTGCGATACATCCACGAGAATCCCGTCGAACGCGGGCTCGTGAAGCGTCCGGAGGATTGGCCTTGGAGCAGTTTTTGTCACTATCTGACGGGAGAGATCGGAACCGTGGAAATCGAGTCGCACTGGACTGCGCGACGGAGAGAGATGATGGGAGTACAGCCCCGACTTCGATTTGGTAACCTTCCCCACCCGAGCAAAGTCGGCTCGGATGGGGCACCCGTGCTTCGTGAACTTCCCCACCCGAGCAAAGTCGGCTCGGATGGGGCACCCGTGCTTCGTGAACGCTCCCACCCGAGCAAAATCGGCTCGGATGGGGCACCCGATGATTAAGTAGTGCTTCTTCTTCCGTGTCTCTCTGCCGACAGGTACGCTCCCGTCAGCAGCAGCAGTCCTGTCAGGAACGCCCAGAACATCAGGCTCACTGACAGCGCGAACGGTCCGTACACTTCCTGGAAGTTCAAGCGCGGCAGGGCGAGGATGTAGCCGTACTTCAGAAGCTCCGAGAGCAGTCCCATGATCACCGCTGCCGGAAGCACGGCGCGCGCCGGAACTTTGCCGTTGGGGAGCAGCCAATAGATCAAGAAGAAGATGGTGATGCTGGTCGCGATGGCGAAAACTTTCATGGTGATGAAGCCGAACAGGCGGATCACGAAGATGTCGTGCCCAAAGGTGAGCCTTTGCAGCAGCGCAACATTCCCCGCGGTCAGCCCGACCGAGAGCAACGCCAAAACACCGCAACCAAAGGCAAGGCCGAGAGAGATCGCCTGGTTGCCGAAATATGATCGGTTGTTTCTGAAGTGCCACACGCGGTTGAGCGCGACTTCGAGAGGCATAAAGATTCCAGTCGAAGTGATCAGCAGGATCACCAACGAGAAAATCTCGGCGCGATGGTGAACTCCCACCAGCGCATTCAGATTTCGGATCACGAAGTCCTGCCCGGCGGGAAGATTGTCGCGCAACAGCTGCACCACAACTTCATACATCGTTGAAGAATGAAACACTCGCCGGATGAGCGTCAGCAACAAAAGCACGAAGGGAAAGAAGGACAGGATTGCATTAGCCGCGACCGAGAATGCAAATGTGTGCACCTCGGTTCGAAGCAGATATTTGGCGGTCGAAATCAACAGCCCAGAATAGCTTTGGGGCTTGTTCGCTGAGGCAGTCTTCACCCCGGTTTGCGTGATGGAAAGCGTCTCTGGCAAGTTGTTTTCTCAAATATTATCAGAGACTTGCAAGGATTTCGCGTTACTTCCGATGAAGTCCGTAAGAGGCAGGAAAAGGTATTTACACGCGATTGAACTGTGGGTCATAGATGCGAACCGCGGAAGACGACGAGAATCTCCTCTTGCCAGAATGTAACTTCCTGTTATTATCTCTTGCTCATTGCCACAATATTGTGCAATGACGTGCTATGAGTTCGTGTTTTGCAGCGGGTATCGGCGACAGGAGGAGGGGTTCCGGAGTTAGTGCCGCGATTGATTCGACGGCATGCGGCTCGCGGGACTTTTTTATTGGGCGCCAGATCCTGCGGCGAGCGCGAATGTTGTATCCATGACCCGAGGGGGGAGTGAGGACGCGTACGCTCACGAGGGCATGGGATTTTAATCCGAGGAAGAGGCGAAAGGAGTAATTTGTGAGAGAGAAGGGTACAGTAAAGTGGTTTAACGGGGCTAAAGGATATGGGTTCATCCAGCGGTCCACTGGGGAGGATGTCTTCGTTCATTTCTCCGCGATTCAAGAGAACGGCTACCGTACGCTGAACGAGGGTGAGACCGTTGAGTTTGATTTGCTGAAGGGGCCCAAAGGGTTCCAGGCGGGAAACGTCGTCCGCGCCTAACAGACTTCGTCGACATCTTGCCGACCCTCGCAGTAACCGCTGCGAGGGTTTGGTGTTTCTGGGGAGTTTGGCCTTCGCAGCCCGCTGAGAAGCCATTAGAAGTATTCCTTAATCTGTGACTTAGCCAGTGATGTTCTTTTGCGATCTGCTTTTACCTTCGAAGCATTGCCATTGATGGCGAGCGGGTGTGAAACTCAGCTACGGAGGGATCGATGCGAGCCTCGTCTAGCACTGATCGACCATTCGTCTCAGCCACCAGAATTCAGGAGAGCTTCGTTGCGGCTATGGAAAAACGAACTCTGGTCTGGCTCGCCGAACGGACACCGCAGCGGATCAATTCTGACCATCTCACTTTGCTCGGATTTGTGTCGCAGTGCTGCGCCGGGGTCTGCTACGCGCTTGCGCGATGGGATCCATGGGCTTTGATTTTAGGTATCGTCTTTCTTGCATTGAACTGGCTGGGAGACAGCCTTGACGGCACACTGGCTCGGGTACGAGACCGGCAGCGGCCTCGCTACGGGTTTTATGTGGATCACATTACCGACACGATTGGCGCGTTCTTTCTTATGGGAGGCATGGCAGTTTCGGGATATGTGCATCCGGAGATCGGTCTGGGGATGCTGGTTGCGTTCCTGATGCTTTCCATCGAGGCGTACCTCGCGACCTACGCGTTGGGCAGATTTCAGCTTTCGTATTGGAAGTTTGGGCCGACAGAGATTCGCATTCTGCTGGCGATTGGAAACCTGGCGCTGCTGTGGCATCCGAAAATCAAGTTTCTCGGCCGCCAGGTGTTGCTGTTTGACGTGGGTGGCACGGTCGCGATCGCAGGCATGGGATTGATGCTGGTCGTTTCGGCTTGTCAACACACATTACAGCTACATAAAGAAGAGACGCTGGCATGACTCGGCTACTGAAGTTTTCGTTGGTGGGAGCGGTGGGCATTGTTGTCCAGCTGGGAGTGCTTACTTTGCTCGTGCGCTGGAAAATGAATTATCTGGTTGCGACTGGGATGGCCGTTGAGGTGGCTGTTCTGCACAACTTCGTGTGGCATGAGCGATTCACTTGGGCGGAGCGGAATAGTGGCGATCGGGTTTTCGACCGGCTGTTGCGATTTCATCTGAGTAATGGATTGGTCTCGATCGCAGGCAACCTGATTCTCATGCGACTGCTGGTCGGGAAGGCTGGCCTGCCGGTTCTGGTTTCGAATGTCGTGAGTATCGCAGGGTGTTTCGCCGCGAATTATCTACTGAGCGACCGCTGGGTATTTGTGGGGCGAGGTCAGGCCTGCGACCGGTCGCGCATCAGCATCAGCGTCCGCTGCGAGAATGGAACATAAATCAGCGCTGCGGTTGCGGCTAAGGCGAGGCCTAATCCGATCTGCGGCACCAGGAGAAACGGCGACAAGGCCCAGAGTTCGTCGAGGAGCAACAGGGCGGGGAAGAGGCGCAGAAATTTGCGGCCAAGATCTTTCACATCAAAGACGATGGCAGACAAAAGATACAGGCGAATCGGAATGCCGACAGCGGCCGATGCAACAAGAATCGTTGTAGCCGTATGCGGGCTACCGAAGACTCGCTCCAGGAATTCTTCTGCAAAAGAGAGCCGTGCCAGAGCTGCAATATAGAAGCTGAGATACATCACCTGGATGAGCAGAAAGAGAATTCGCGTATGGCCATGCGCAACTCGGGGAACCTCGTCCGCTGTCGTTAGCAGGGAATTTTGTCGCGGAGCGGCCGCTGGAGTGGTTGTTTGAGGGAGGTTGTTATTGGACTTATGATTTGTCACCACCTCTACCGGTGCTAGAAAACGGTAGCCGCGCCTCGCCAGGGTTTCAATGAAGCGCGCGTTAGAAGCGGAGTCGCCGAGAGTTTCGCGGAGCTTGTTAATGATGGAGTTCAAGCTGTGGTCGAAGTCAACGAAGGTGTCGGCGGGCCAGAGTTTCCGGCGCAGATCATCACGGGTGACCACGTCGCCTGAGCGCTCCAGCAATGTGACCAATACTTGGAACGGCTGCTCCGGCAATCGCACGCGAACTCCCGATTTGCGCAACTCCCCGCTGGCTGTGTCAACTTCAAACAGCCCGAAGCGGAAAACCGGTTTGACGTCAGCAGCCATCGATGGACATCATAACTTAGCTCATCGGGGCGGTCCTTGTTGGGTAGTCGTCATCGTCTGTTTTCTCTGTGTGAGTTGTGTCGCGGAGACGCTGAAACCTGAAACTGCAGCGGCATTCGACCACTACGTTGAGGTCAGCGAACGACAAGTGGTTTCTACGCCATTTTTGCGTGTCGACGCATTGCCCGATACTCAACGAAAGGCCGAGTACGAGAGGCTTCGCAGTGGGGAAGTGATCACTGAGCGCATGCAAACTCGGGACCAATCACGTTTCATAGTCGTCCCAGGCGGCATGGTGCATCACTGGATGGGTACGGTCTTTATCCCCGGAGTTACGCCAAAGCAAACGCTTGCGTTCTTGCAGGACTATGACAATCAATACAAGTTTTACGGTCCCGATGTTCAAAATTCACGCCTGATCAAGAGGGACGGCGAAGACTTTAAAGTTTTTCTCCGGCTCCGCAAGACCAAAGTTATTACCGTGATCCTGAATACGGAGTACGACATCAAATACTCCGTTCTGAATGCCAGCCAGGCGACGTCGGTCTCGCGTAGTACACGCATTGCCGAAGTCGAAAACGCCGGCAAGGCCAGCGAGAAAGAAAAGCCGGTAGGCGATGACGGTGGATTCATGTGGCGCCTGAATTCGTACTGGCGGTTCGCGGAGCGGGACGGAGGAGTTTACATCCAGCTGGAGGCAATTTCGCTTACTCGTGATATCCCAACTGGTTTGGGATGGCTGGTCGGCCCGTTCGTCACCAGCATTCCGAAAGAGTCACTGATCTTCACGCTGACTCGCACGCGCGACGGGCTACAGAAGGTCCAGAGCCATCAGCCGTAAAAAATGCCCCGTCCCTCAGTGGTTGCAGGAACGGGGCAGCGCTTCAAACAGCTTACTTGCAGTACAGAATTTGCGTAGACGTTCCCGAGGTCAGATATTGCCGAGTCGACCAGGCCAGGGACACGCTGTAGGCGCATGGCGGGTCCATGGAAATGTCCTGGGCAAATCCTCCCGTATTGCTTCCGTTGTGCGGGCCGCTGTTTCCGCCACGGAAGAAGAAGTTGGGTCCGGGCAGAAAACTTCCCCTCGGCATGGGCGGCGCGCCGTGAACTGTGCCGCTGTTGTTCGAGATCGCCATGCTGAAGTTGTTCAGGTGGGGATGATCGACGGTGTAAAGAATATGAACCGTAGGAGCTCCACCCAACGGATTGCAGGCATTCGTCCGCAGTTCCTCGAGATCAAGCGCGAAAATCACCGGGCTGTTATCGAGGATGATCGAACTCAGCGTGTCGCTGAACACCGGCGTTGGCGTCGTATCCTGCACTTCAAAACGCAGACGGTAGCGCCGAATCGGTTCTTTTTCGGCGTTGGTGAGTGCCCGTCCTGCATCGGACTTAGGCAGTCCACCGGGCAGTTTTGGAGCGTGTGCCGACGTGATGACGGCAGAAGCCATGACCATGAGCTCATCCGTACGCAGGAAATTGCTTTCGCTGATGGCAACGCTTGAGGTCGTTCCGTCATGCATGTCAACGGTGACGTTGTGGCCAAGCAGTGTAATCCAGCCGTTGGGATCGAGGTCGGCCGAAGTGATCACGACATCTCCAGGTCCATACACGCCGTGAGCGTCGGTGTAGTAGACGTAGCCGACAGTGGTGGAACGAATCTGGGTTACAGGATTGAACACAGTCGGAGCAACTGAAGGGAAGCTGGTGGGATCGTCACCTGGGGGAGACCAAGTGTATTCCCCTATCATGAAACGATACTGCAGGGCCTTCGACGGATCTGCGGCATTGGTGAGCGGGCAGTTGCCACGCAGCAATACCCCACCGCGGTAGTTGGCGTCCCCGAAAACAAACGACGAATTTGGTCCGCCTGCATAACCTTCGGCGGAAAAGCTCGAGCCGGGCTGGCCCGCGTCAGGGTAGATGCTGAATTCCCACACCTTGTTCCAGTGCGGTTGCGTCTCAGGCGTGCCGACGACCGTTGGACTGCAAAGATTCACGCAGAAGCACGGGCCAATGTTCTGGCGGCCCGTCGTGCGGCCCTTGGATCGGTCCTCTTGCAAGATGAAGTTGCTGCCGAGCTTGGCAGTGAAATAGACATCCGGGCCGCCGACCCATTCGAAATCCAGGAACGGAGAGAATGGGGTAAGCTCGAAATCTGCGCTGTTGTAGTCAATGCGGAAGTGGCCATTCAAGTCCGTGGTTGCCGAGCCCAGAGGGTCGTCCTGGATCCAGTCGACGTCGAAAGCGCTAACGACCGCGCCGGGAATCGGTGTTCCACCATCACAAGTTGTGAGGCGCCCACAGATTACCCACGCATCAAACAGTCCGCGCAGATAGCACCAGAAGCGCCAGGGGAGGCAATACTCCCATGCGGCGAGAAATTCTCCGTCATTAATCTGCTTCCACGCGGGTTGGACTGTAGTCACAGAAAACTGCCGCGCCTGAACCTGCTTGCGGCCGGGTTTGCGGCGTGGCACGGTACCGCAGTAAACATCGATTTCAAAGGCTTCGCCGGCGTAGCCTTGCTTGCTGCCAAGTTCAAAAGTGAAATTGCCGTTGGCGTCGGTCCTGGTTTCTGCAATCAACGATGACGACTTGGCTTTGCTCTCATCGTCGCTGATCAAGTTTAATGTCTGGCCCGGGTCTGCCACGGCCAACGCGGTGACATTCTGTCCCTTGCGGTTTTTGTAAAGTCTGACAACAACATCTGATAACGGTTCATCGCACTCCTCGCACAAGTAACCGCACAGTCTGCCACGAAAAACGTAACTCATCGTATTCTCCAAAATTGCCCCGAGTGGGCTGTCTTAGAGTTAGTGAGCAGGACGGGCAGAACGTTTCAGACTGGAATCGCGCCTTAAGAATCGGGTGGCAATGAGTTGTGTTTCAGTGCAGTTCCAGCGATACGAGATCACCGCCACCTGCACTAGATGCCTTGTAATTCACGGAAACCTGGCGGTCTTTCCACTCACACGAGAACTGGTCGACGCCTACAAGCGGCAGCGTCTTCGAATCCGCCGCGCGAAGTTTCAGTGTCTTTGCTCCGGAGGCCACGGTCACGATTGCTGAGGGAGGGATCGAGCAATCGACTGAAACCAATTTGCCTTTCAGATAGATGATAGGGCGCTTGTCGATCTTGGGTTCGGCAGGCTGGTCTGCATTGTCGTCCGAATCATTTTCTGTTGTGGACACGGAAGCCGTCGCATTTGGGGCGGTATGCGGCGAAGGAGTTGTTGCGGTACCTGAAGAAGGCTTGGCAGCTTGTCCGGTGTCCGGTGATTGCGGCGCGATTCCGTACTTCTTCAGCATGGGCAGATCGTTCAGGTAACCCTTGGCTGTAGCAGCAATTTTCGGATCCGAATTCGAGGAGAGGTTATTCAACAGCGCGGTGGCAGCGTCCCAATTCTTTCCGGCGAGATAGATTCGGGCAAGCTCAAGCCGATTCTCCTGGTTGCGTGGATCGAGCTGCATTGCGGCGCGAATCGAGTCGGTTGCGGCGTGAACTCCGCCTCCTTCACGCTGCGCCCAAGCAAGCATGTCGTAGGCTTTACCGAATTCCGACTTCCAATCCAACACGATGTGCAGATCTTCCATCATGTTGGCGACCGACTTGACCTCTTTACCCCCCTGCCCCTCGTTATATTTCATCAGCGCCTGGTAATAGTGCGCCCAACCGTCCTTGGGATCGAGTTCAAGCGCCCGCTCCATGGCTTCGCGCGCCTTGTCGATGTTGCCTTTAACCATGTCGTCCCAGCCAAGCGCATGGCGAGCGATCGCAGTCTCTGTCCGCGAGTCGCCAACCAGGGATTCGAGCTGCTGGCGAGCTTGGTCGTGGTGTTCGGGCAACCGCAGTTCTAATTCAGCAAGCAACGCCTGGGCATAAAACGGAAGCAATTCGTGCCGCGTGGTCGTAACGTTTTCCGGGGTTACGGTGGTCAATGATTGGAGGGGAGAAAACGAAGCGCCGCCAGCTGATGCCGGACCATGTAGCGCCGAATTCAAGGCGGGAAGGTAGTCCTTGATCTGCTGTGCGAATTGCGCTGTGCTCATTGCAAACGCTTTTTGGATCGCATCATCCACCGGAGAACCGCTTTCGACCGCGCCAAGATAGGTGCCAGTCTCCGGCAGCTTGCCCTTGGTGATCAGGTAATGCATGGTGATCCAGGCCTGCGCATAAAAAACCGTGTGACGACCATTGGCCGAAGGAAAAGCAGTATCGATATGGGTATTGAACAGATCAGGAACCGGGAGCCACGGTGTAGATGTCAGCAAGTCAATGAAGGGCGAAGACGTTGGTGAGGTCTTTGATACAGCGGAGAGGATTCCCTCGGGGTCGCCGCCGAGTTGGGCCTGAACATTCTGAATCTGCAGGCTGGCAAAATATTCGGCAAAGCCCTCATCGAACCATCGTTGTACCGGCGGATAGTTGTAGTTCAGGAGTACACGGGCAAATTCATAGGAAACGGCTTGCCAGCTGTCGGGCTTGGACAGATTCAACACAAAGTAGACTCGATCGTTGCCGGGCACGAAGAATCCGCCGCGCGCTATGGAACGGTCCGCCGTAGTGGGACAGATTCGGGAAAATTCTTCATCGGTGCTGAGTGCGATGATGTCGATGGGAATCGAAAGATTTACCCGGCTCCGCATGAGTAGTTGCGAGAAGACGTCGCGCATCTGCTCGAAACGGACATTGATTTCGTGAGCCTTTTGCTCATCGGCGTCGGTTAGAACAGAAAAGTGGCTGGAGTCGAGGCGCACCCATTTCGGCTCGGCGATAGAGAATGGTACACAGAAGGCCAGAAGCGCGATCCAAGCAAGAATGCAACGCAAGGGCAGGCGGTGTGCCATAGATTATCGGATGCGAAATCGTCGCGTAAACGATGCTACCACGCGAGACTTTTCAATCAGATGCCCGCCTCTTGCAATGATTTAAGTTTTTCCATCGCCCAGCGCGCGTGCTCAGCGACAATTTCATCCTCGTCATGCGCTAGTTCCTCCAGTGCGGGCAGAAACTGGAGATCACCGCTGTTGCCCATTGCGATCACTGCATTCCGCCGGAGGCCAGCGCGTTTCGTGCGCCTGATCGCAGATCCGCGAAATTGTTCTCGAAATTCCTCAGGAGTGATTTCAGTAAGCCATATCAGCGCAGGATTCACAAAGCCTTCGCGCGCCTGGAACTCGGCTGCACCGGTGCACGGAGCTTTGCGGTTCCAGGGGCAAACGTCCTGGCAGATGTCACAGCCGAAAATGTGACGGCCCATTCCTTCGCGCATCTGCTCTGGGATCGGTCCACGTTTTTCGATAGTGAGATAAGAGATACATCGGTTCGAATCCAATTGGTACGGCGCAATGAGCGCGTCGGTGGGACACGCATCGATGCAGCGCGTACAGGTGCCGCAGCGATCGGGCGCAGGAATATCAGGAGTCAATTCGAGGGAGGTCAAGATTACGCCCAGGAAAAGCCAGGATCCCATCTTCTGGTTGAGGATGCAGGTGTTCTTTCCAATCCAACCGACCCCGGCATACTTCGCGTATATCCGTTCGATGATCGGTCCGGTGTCGACGTAGGAACGAGTTTCCACGCCTGGAGCGAGGCCTCGCAGAGTGCTTTCAACGTTCTTCAGGCGACGCAGCACGGCATCGTGATAATCCTCACGGCTCCAGGCGTAACGGGATATCCATCCACGATCGGAATCCTGAACCTGTGTCGAGTAAGGATGCGCGGTGTTGTAGTTGATGGCGCAGACGACAACACTCTTTGCCCACGGAGCGACCGAATTTAGAGATGCACGCTTCAGGCGGTTACTGTCATCGCGGGCCTCGAGGTATTTCATTTCGCCGGCATGACCGGCTTCGATCCACTGCGGAAAACGTTGTTGCTCGGGAAAGTCGCGGACTGGCGCGATGCCGGCGAGTTCAAACCCGGCTTCATGTGCGGTCTGTTTGACCACATTGCTGATTTCCGTGACCGTCAAGAAGTACCCGGGACTATTATCCCAGCTTCAGTATCCGGGGCGTAGGGAAGCACTTTTCGGGGAGGTACAGCAGTGGGGCGCCGGCAATGAGGCAGGCCATACCGGCGTTGCGAACAGCTGATGACGTCGCTACTCTTTCGGACTACGGCTGAAAACCAACCGCTGGGGATTCCAGCTGTGGACGTCTTTTTCGAAGTTGCGCGGTTCCGCAGCTTTGGGCTCGTCTGCGACCGTTTCTCCTTCGGCCTGAAGATGTTGGGTGAGACATTTTTCGAGCTTGTCTCGCAAACAACTGTCATTCACCAAGCCCAGTAGTTCGGCCCGATGCATGGCATCCAGACTCTGGAGCAACGGGCACTTAAGAAGATCTTCGTCCTTCATGATGTTCCCCGCTGTGGCCGATTTTGACAGGGCCAACGCTCTATTAAAGATCAAGCAAGAAGTTGCTCGCGGTGACTGCTCGCACTTTCGCCTGTGACTGCAGTCACGACGCGACCGTCCTTACCACTTTCCACTTGTCAGATACTCGTGAATCGATTTTGCAGCCCGGCGGCCTGCACCCATTGCCAGTATCACGGTAGCGCTGCCGGTCACAATGTCGCCGCCAGCAAATACTCCACGACGCGAGGTACGCTGGGTCATCGGATCAGCCTCGATGTAATTGCGTTTGTTGGTGGCCAGACCGGGAGTCGTACTTTGAATCAGCGGATTGGCACTGGTTCCGATAGCGATCACAGCAACCGACAATGGTAGGTCAAATTCGGAGCCCTCTTTCGGCACAGGCCGGCGGCGGCCCGAAGCGTCGGGTTCTCCAAGTTCCATACGAATGCAACGCGCAGCGGTGAGCCATCCCTTATCATCGGCAAGAAACTCGACGGGGGCGGTCAGGACCTGGAATTCGATTCCTTCCTGTTTCGCATGTTTGACCTCTTCTTTGCGGGCCGGCATCTCAGCGTCGCTGCGTCGATAGAGGACGTAGGCCTTTCGAGCGCCGAGGCGAAGCGCGGAACGAATGGAGTCGAGCGCCGTATTGCCGCCGCCGATGACGGCGACATCTTTACCCCGAAAATCAACCATGGGCTCGTCGTAATTGGGGAATTCGTAGGCATGCATCAGGTTGATCCGGGTCAAGAATTCGTTTGCCGAATACACTCCGTTGAAGTGCTCACCGGGAATGCCCATGAATTGCGGCAGGCCTGCGCCAGTTCCGATGAACACTGCATCGAAACCTTCCTCTTCCATCAGTTCATTGATCGTGACCGTCTTACCCACGACGACATTGGTTTCGAAGTGCACGCCCATCGCGCGCATGTAGTCGATCTGTTCGCGGATGATCTGTTTGGGCAGGCGGAACTCGGGAATTCCATAGACCAGCACGCCACCAAGTTCATGGAGAGCCTCAAAGACGTGGACCTCGTGGCCCTTTTGAACCAGATCGCCGGCGGCCGTCAGACCTGAAGGCCCGCTGCCGACAATAGCAACTTTCTTACCTGTAGAAGCCGCACGACGAATCTTGCTGCGATCCATGTGACGCTGCTCATAGTCGGCGACGAAACGTTCCAGGTAGCCGATGCCGAGGGGTGTGACTTTCTTGCCCATCAGACAGCCGCCTTCACAATGGTCCTCCTGCGGGCAGACACGCCCGGTGATCGCAGGCAGAACATTGTCCTCACGGATCTTAGCTGCAGCACCAAGAAAATCCCCGGCCACGATCAATTCGACAAAGTCCTTGACGTTGACCCCAACCGGACAATCGTTGACGCAGGCGGGCTTCGCGCAAGCCAGGCATCGTTGCGCTTCCTGGCGAGCCAGATCTTCGGAATAGCCCAGGTTGACTTCCTTGAAGTTCACCGCGCGCAGTAACGGCGGCTGCTCAGGCATCGCCTGCCGGGGCATCTTCATACGCTCTTTGAGGGGAATTGGATTGGCCGACTTGCTCATGATGTCGTTCACTGGCCACCTCCTGCCAGCGCACAGTCGGTTTCACGATCGCGCATCTTAGCCAGCAGAGAATCCTGTTCCGCCTTGAAGTTGTCCATCGACTTCTGTTCAGCCGCCCGGTACATGGCGTTTCGTTGTACGAGGACGGCAAAGTCGATACGGTGAGCATCAAACTCGGGTCCATCCACGCAGGCAAATTCGCTTTTCCCATCGATTAAGACTCGGCAGCCACCGCACATTCCGGTTCCGTCGATCATGATGGGATTGAGGCTGACGATGGTGCGAATCTTCTCTTTGCGAGTCATCTCCGCAACCGCGCGCATCATCGGAATAGGCCCAACCGCTAGAACCAGATCAATGCGCGTGCCGTTTTCTATCAACTGCCGCAGCTTGTCGGTGACGAAACCTTTGTCCGCATAGGTGCCGTCGTCGGTCGTGATCATCAGCGTATCGCTGACCTCACGCATTTCCTTCTCTTCAATCACAAGTTCCTTGTTCCGGGCGCCGACAATTGAAATGACCCGGTTTCCCGCTTTTTTCAGAGCGGCTGCCGTGGGGTAGGCCATGGCTGTGCCGACGCCGCCACCCATGATCACGACCGTGCCGAAGTTCTCGATTTCTGATGGCTTCCCCAGCGGTCCGACGATGTCGAGGACAGAGTCGCCAGTTTCGAGCGAGTTCAGCAGGTTCGTGGTTTTGCCGAGCGACTGAACAACAATGTTGATGGTTCCGCGAGCGGGATCCGAGCGTTCGATGGTCAACGGAATTCGTTCGCCCTGCTCGTAAAGACGCAAGATGACGAACTGACCGGGCTTTTGTTTGCGTGCGATCCGGGGCGCTTCAATAACAAAGCGCTTAATACCCGGCGCAATGAATTCGGCATGAAGGATTTTGAACATATGAGTGGCCGGACTTGTGTACGGTCTATTTTCCGGGAAAGTCGGACAGCAGGATGTGATGACGGTCACGACAAGGGGAAATCGAGATCACGCTTTTGCCTGTTCAGGCTGCTCGGGGCCGATTGATGAGTGTTCGCACCGTTTCCTGGAAGACGGAACGTAAGTCACTTTCGTACTCAGCTGGGATCGACCCTGAGATTAAGATCATGGCCGTTCCATGGGTTAGAGCCCACAGGCCGAGGGACAAGCGGGAGTAATCTCCTGGCTTGCCGCCTAGATATTCGGCAAGCTTCTCCTCCATCACTCTTGTCGTTGGACGGTGATCGCGAAGAGCTGCGCCGGATTTCGCAGGGCGCGGGAGTTGGTAGGCGTAACGGTAGAAAAGTTCGTATTCGTGCCGGCGTGCCAGCGCGAACTCGAGGTACCCCTGACAGGCTTCTTCCGGGTTGCGAGAGGAGCGCACAATCTCCGCGCTCTCGTTCTGCATGCGCCGCATGAGGCCCAGAACCACATCTTTACGGTTTCGGAAGCGGCGATAAACTGCAGGCGTATTGGTGCCTGCGGCAGCGGCAATTGCACGCATCGTTACAGCTTTTTCCGAGCCTTTGCGCAGCAGCTTTTGCGCTGCATCCAAAATCTTGCTTTCCAGTTGCGGATTAGGATGGCGGGGCATGTGTTCTGGGGCTTCTCCCTGGGTTATTAGATGCCGTCTTTATGTTGACATCGTAAACGTAACAATGTATACATAATAACATAATCCTATCGGTTGAATCTGCGCCGCTAATCGAGGAGTTCCCGAATGATTTCCTGGGAAAACCCGGAGGACCGGGTAACTATTGTCCAAATGAATGCGGACCTGCGCCATGCGCAACTGGAATTGCTGAGCGCGCAGTGCGCCACGCACCAGCTCCGCCTACGGTTTTCTGCCGAAGAACTTGCCCGCTTCGCGGAACAGGACCTCTTACGCAAGGCTATCGATTCCGCTACCGGGCTGAACGCTTTCTATGCTTCCGTGGAGAAGCATTTGCGAGACCTAGAGAGGTCTAGATAATCCCGTACTTGCCTGCTGGCTTTGGTGTTTAAACGTCTGCGGGTTTGAAAACCATTCCTCGGCTGTTCTTGCCATTCATTACGACGAGCAGGGGTTCATCGAAGCAAAGATGGCGCACACAGCCTGCCTCTTCGAGCGCAGGCTGGCTGCCGAGCCATTGCCAGTCCACAAAACCCTCACCGACGTCCGGATTAACGGTGAAGTAGCCGACTTGGAAGGCAGTCAGGTTTTGGAAGAAATGGCTGCCCTGCGACGGCGTCACTCGAAAATCGCGGAACCCGGCTTCCACAATTACACGTGCGCCGGAAATTTCATCCCATTCCACCGGAATGCCTAACCATGGATCATTCGATCCCCAGCGGCCCACCCCAATAAGAATGTACGGCGTCCCACTTGCATTCAGTTCGGCGTTCATACGGGCCACTCCTTCCGCCACCTCCTGGCTGCGGACGCGTTCGAAGCGGTGCAAGTCAACTACGACAACGTCGTGCAAATCCTCAATACGGCCATTTCCCAAGACTTGTGCGCTTTGAACGATGAGACGTTCCGGGGCCACATCTTCCATCCGCAGCTCTTCGCTTTCGCGCGAAAGAACCAAAGGGCGAATTTGGAGGAAGCCGAAATGTGCTGGATCTTTCTGGCCATGGGCAAAGCGGGCAGCGAATTCAATTTCGACGGGCCGTCCAAAAGCGTCTTCGCCGATGCTGGTCAACTGATCGAGGATCGCCGGAAGTGGAAACACTCCGTGCTTGAGGATTGGTGCAAAGCTGACAATGCGGGTACCTGGCCGGCTGAGACCGTCGTAAACGGCATGGTTGTCGATAGAGTAGGTCGATCCCAAATGGTGCAACGTCTCATCCGCTTCTGCCACTTCCAGGCCGAAGCGTACTTCGCGCAAGTCGTCCACCGGGTCGTCATGCGGCGTACCCTTCTCTAATTCGAGCGCCCAGAATTCACGTTGTGAATTGGCCAGGATATCTTCGACTGATGAAAACTGCAGCAGATTGCGTGGGTAGCGCGGGCAAAACGACAGGCATTTTCCGCCATCCACTACCGCGCGACCCATACCCAACGCAACCGCAGCAATACCGTCGCCGTAACTCATCGGTGAAACGGGATAAAAGTTGTGTGAGCGCACCACGCCGGAGAAGTCCGGATAAAAGCGCGGGCCGTGCATCGCTCCAACCACCTGCTGCAGGATCACACCCATTTTTTCTTCTTCCAGGCGGTAAGGTGTGGCACGAACGTAAGACTTTGCATGCTGGCTGAATGTGGAGGCGTAGACGCGCTTGATTGCTTCCATCAGCTGATCGAGACGAACGATCAGGTCCTCCTCCCGGTTGCCCAGCATGAACGTTTCATAAACGCCGGTGAAGGGCTGATATTGCGAGTCCTCGAGCAAGCTGGACGAGCGCACTGCGAGGGGATAAGTGACCTCGGCGAGGAATGCCAGAAGGTTGTCACGCAGGTCCGACGGCAGGGAGGCGGCTAGAAAACGTTGCTCAATTTCGCGATCGTCTGTGGAGTGCATCGCAAAGTCGGAGAGATTGTTTTCGCTGAGGAACTGATCGAAGACATCGGTGGCAAGGACGACACACGGCGGCACGGCAATGCGGATGCCGGGAAACCGCCTCGCCACGCGGTTGTTGTGTAGAAGATGCCGGACGAAGGCCAGCCCGCGAGCCTTGCCGCCAAGCGAGCCGCCACCAATACGCAGGAAATAATTGCCGGTAGCCTTGAAAGTCTCAGGATTGAAATCGCCGATCAGAGCCTGGCTCTGTTCAGCGCGGTATTCGGCGATCGCATCAATGAGGTCATGGCGCAGAACTTCAACCGTCGGAAAGTCAGAGACCTTTCGCGGACGCAGCCTTTGCGCCAGCGCGAACTCGGTTCGCGCACGAAGCCAGCGGGAAAAATGGTTGCGTTCGCTGTGGTAAGCGACGCTCTCGGGCGGCACTTCGCCCAGGCGTTCCTCCAGTTCAGTCAGGTCGGTGGCCCGCGCTACCTCAGTGTGATCGGGAAGCCGAAAAACAAAATCTCCAAAGCCTGCCTGTTCGATCAGGAAGCGGCGCAGATCACGCAATAGAGTTGGCGAGCGCTTCCGGAGAAACGAGAATCCTTCAGCATGCGCCCGCGCGCGAAATTCAGTGCGGCTGGACTGCAGGACAATCGGGACGTCGGGAACTTTGTTACGAATCAGCCGGGAAAGCTCAAAACCAGCCTCGGCGGTAAGCTCTCCGCCCATGGGGAACTCGATGTCGGATACGACCCCGAGCAAATAATCCCGATGGGTTATGGCCTCTCGGGCCGCGTCTTCGTAATTTGAGGCCAGCAGAATCTTAGGGCGGGCGCGCATACGCACCAGCTTGTGCGCGACATTCAGGCCTTCGCGAATCACGCGGCGAGACTGGGAAATCAGCTCGGTATAGAGCGCCGGCAGAAAAGACGAGTAGTAACGGATGTTATCTTCCACCACCAGGATGACAGGCACACCCATTGCATGCGTGTCATGCACGACGTTGCGCTTGTCCTCGACATACTTGACGATCGAAATCAAGATGCGCGCGTTACCTTGCCACAGGAAAATCCACTCAAGGTCGGTGCGAGGATTGCGAGCCAGGAATCGCTTGATGCCTCGATAGTCATAGGCCAAGACGACAACGGGGATATCCAGTCCGGCAGCCTTGACCTCGTGAGCGAGCTGCGCCGCATCCATATCTTCAACTTCGAGATTGGTGACGATGAGGTTAAATCGCGGTTGCGAACGCGCGAGGGCAAGCGCCTCCTTGCCGCTGGAAACCTGAGTGATGCCGGGGATCTGCTGCAGATTGAGATCAAGCGATTCGTCAATCAGCAATTCATTGAGACGCCCATCCTCCCGCAGGATGTAGGAGTCGTAAAGGCTTGAGACCAGGAGGATGTCCTGCACCCGGAACGGCATGAGATCTTCGAACCCTTCGAAGAGGCGTTCGGAGTCGAGGAGTTCGGGAGTGTGGGTGAGAGCCATGCCTTACCTCATTGTCATCCCGAGCGGAGTTTTGCCCGCGAGGCGGACAAAACGAAGTCGAACAACCTCATGTCTGTCGATTCTATTTGCGGCCTGGCAGGAAATTTTCTTCTCGGTCCGTTAAGCAAATCCCTCGCCGAGCTTGTTTGACGTTCCACGGGTTTGGGGTCCTTCGACTCCGCAGGAAGTTCGCTTTGCGAACTTCCCGCTCCGCTCATGATGACAAAGTCTTAAAAAATCTGCGGGGTGGAAATTCTCCACCCCGCGTGACTTCCGACAACAGAAAAGCCTACACAAGTCCCTGGTCCAGCATCGCGTTGGCAACCTTCAGGAAGCCGCCGATGTTGGCGCCGTTCACCAGATTGCCCGGCGTGCCGTACTTTTCGGCCGTTTCGAAGCAGTTCTTGTGGATGGCGATCATGATCTTGTGCAGCTTGTCGTCCACTTCCTCGCGAGTCCAGCTCAGCCGCTGGCTGTTCTGTGCCATCTCCAGTCCGGAGGTGGCCACGCCGCCTGCATTGGCAGCCTTGGCCGGTCCGTACATGACTTTGGCATCCAGGAACAGCTTGGTGGCTTCGAGCGTGCTCGGCATGTTGGCACCTTCTGACACCAGCTTGCAGCCGTTCTTCAGCAGGTTCTCGGCGTCGCGCTTCTTGATTTCGTTCTGCGTGGCGCTTGGGAACGCGCAATCCGCCTTAATGTTCCAGATCGGATTGTGGTCCAGCTTGATGTCGGTTGGCATGAAAACGCCCTTCTTGAACTTGTCCGCATACTCGCGAATGCGTCCACGACGGACATTCTTGAGTTCCATGATCCATGCCAGCTTCTCGCGATCGATGCCATCTGGATCGAAGATCACGCCGTCGGAATCCGAGCAGGTGATTGGCTTCGCGCCCAGGTCAAGCAGCTTCTCGATGGTGTATTGCGAGACGTTGCCGCTGCCGGAAACCAGGCAGAGTTTGCCTTCGAGCGAGTCCTTGCGGCTCTTCAGCATTTCAGCCGCGAAATAGACGCAGCCATAGCCTGTGGCCTCAGGACGAATCAGCGAGCCGCCCCAGTTCAGACCTTTGCCGGTCAGGACGCCGGTGAACTCATTGCGCAGCCGCTTGTACTGGCCGAACAGGTAACCGATCTCGCGTCCGCCCACGCCGATATCACCGGCTGGTACGTCGGTGTCCGGACCGATATGGCGCTGCAGTTCGGTCATGAAGCTCTGGCAGAAGCGCATGACTTCGTTGTCGCTCTTGCCCTTGGGATCGAAATCCGATCCGCCTTTGCCGCCGCCCATCGCCAACGTGGTCAGCGAGTTCTTAAAGACTTGTTCGAACGCCAAAAATTTCAAAATGCCGAGATTAACCGACGGATGGAAGCGGAGTCCGCCCTTGTAAGGGCCGATGGCGCTGTTCATCTCAATGCGGAAACCGCGGTTGACCTGGATTTCGCCGCGATCATCAAACCAAGGCACGCGGAACATCAGGACGCGCTCGGGCTCGGTAATCCGCTCCAGAATCTTCGCGGAGCGATATTCGGGATGGCGCTGCAGGACCAGACGCAGGGAGTCCAGAACTTCCTGGACAGCTTGGTGGAATTCGGGCTCGGCTGGGTTCTTGGCCTTAACGGTAGTAAGTACTTCTTCAATATAATCGCCCGGCGTCTTCACTCCGGGCGGTGTCATCACGCTCATAGATGTAGCCTCCAATGTACAAATGCTTTCCGATCCGTGTTCCGTTCGGATTTCGCGTTGCCGGAGCACACTCGGCCAACGGTCGATTAAAGCCTTGCGGGCGACAATCTGCCGTGATTGCCATCACCCGAAATCGTGACCATCGTACTGCGAAATTGTGCGAAATGGCGGAGTTTTTTGTAAATGAGGGTTTCCAGAGCAGTGTCTGGCGATGTCCAGTATCGGGTTAGTTACTTACACTTCT
>Ga0335069_10002908_pt1 | contig 26116 bp, 29 predicted proteins | sample Lox_Sample_11_FD_206714 | JGI IMG/M metagenome (GOLD analysis project Ga0335069, IMG submission 206714) | Soil microbial communities from Loxahatchee National Wildlife Refuge, Florida, United States - Lox_Sample_1.1 | ecosystem: Environmental > Terrestrial > Soil > Wetlands | place: USA...
CTCGTGCAGCATTCCGGCGGCCTGGAGGCCGGCGACGGAGAGGACGGCGCCGTCGCGGAGCTCGATGAGGAGCACCGCGCGGCCGCCGATGCGGTCGCCTCCCTCCCGGCCGATGCGCACCGCCGCGACCTCGGCGGCGTCGACGTCGAGCGTGCGCCGGTCATCGCGCGACCCGCCGTCCAGGTGCAGGCGGTCGTGGTAGAGGTCGAGCCGGCCGGCGACGTGCGGCGCGCGGTCGACGCTCCAGAGGACGGGGATCGAGAGCTCGGGCGCCACTCGAAGAGTGTCGGGACAGGCGGCGGCACGAGGATCGGGGGAAACTACGGAAGTGGATGCGGCGCTCCGGACCGTGCACCTGCTCGTGGCGATCGTCTGGGTCCGCAGGACGGTCGCGCTCGTCGTCGTAGCCGTGCCGCCGGTGCAGCGGTTCGAGGGCGAGGCGCGGGCGCGGACCCTGCGCGCGCTCGGGCGGCGCTGGCGCCGTTACGAAGGCGCCGAGACGCGTCGCTCCGGCGGTTCTGCTCTTGTAACAGTCTGGTACGAGGGGCTTTGACGCGGGCGGCTCTCTGCCGGAATGCTGTCGGCATGGAAGAGGTCGCCGAGATCGCCGCCCGTGCCGCCGGGGAGAACTTCCCCGTCGGCTCGATCCTGTTCCCGCGCGCGCTCCGCCCGCACGTGCGGGCCCTCTACTGCTACGCCCGACTCGTCGACGAGCTCGGCGACGCGTACGACGGCGACCGCCTCGCCGCGCTCGACGAGCTCGAGCGGGAGGTCGAGGCGACCTTCGAGGGCGAGCCGACCTGGCCGGTGATGCGCAACGTCCAGCCGACGGTGCGCGAGTTCGACCTCCCGCGCGAGCCGTTCGAGCGGCTGATCGAGGCGAACAGGATGGACCAGCGCATCGGCGAGTACGAGACGTGGGACGACCTCAAGTGGTACTGCGTCCACTCGGCCGATCCGTGCGGGCGGCTCGTGCTCGGCGTGCTGCGCCGGCTCGACGACCCGGAGCTCGTCGCGGCGAGCGACGACGTGTGCACGGGGCTCCAGCTCGTCAACTTCCTCCAGGACGTGCCGCGCGACCTCGAGCTCGGGCGGATCTACCTGCCGGCGGAGGACCGGCGGCGCTTCGGCGATCCGCCGCTCGACCGCCCAGGGGACGGGCTGCGCTCGCTTCTCCGCTTCGAGGCGGACCGCGCCGCGAAGCTGCTCGCGGCGGGCGAGCTGCTGCGCGCGCGGATCGGCGGGCGGCTCGGCCGCGCCGTCGGGCTGTTCGGCCGCGGCGGTCTCGCCGCGCTCGACGCGCTCGAGTCCGCGAACTGGGACGTGTTCACGCAGCGGCCGAAGCCGTCGCGCGCGCGGCTCGCGCGCGAGGCCGCGCTCACCTTCGTGCGATGACGCAGACGGTCGAGCAGGCGTACGCCGAGGTGCAGCGGCTCACGCGCGCGCGGGCGAAGAACTTCGCGTACGGGATCATGGTGCTCCCCCGCGACAAGCGGCGCGCGGTCGCCGCGATCTACGCGTTCGCGCGCGAGGTCGACGACGTCGCCGACGGCGACCTGCCCGTGGACGAGAAGCGCCGCCGGCTCGAGGAGCTCCGCTCGTCGCTCGACAGCGAGCCGTCGGACGCGATGTCGGTCGCGCTCGCGGACGCCCGCCGGCGCTTCGGCATCCCGCGCGACGCGCTCGAGGCGCTCGTCGACGGCGGCCTCCAGGATCTCGAGCAGACGCGCTACGGGACGTTCGACGACCTGCGCGGCTACTGCGAGAAGGTCGCGGGCGCGGTCGGCGTCGCGTGCGTCGCGGTCTACGGAACGGACGACGTCGAGCGTGCGATGACCCTCGGGATCTCGCTCCAGCTGATCAACATCATGCGAGACGTCGCCGAGGACGAGCAGCTCGGACGCGTCTACCTGCCGCAGGACGAGCTCGCGCGCTTCGGCGTGACCACGCTCGCGATCGGCCCGGAGTGGCGCGAGCTGATGGCGTTCCAGGCACAGCGGGCGCGCGTCCACATGGACGAGGGGCTGCGGCTGCTCGGCTCGCTCGACCGCCGGAGCGCGCTCTGCGTCTCGACCTTCGCCGGCCTCTACCGCGGGCAGCTCGACCGGATGGAGGCGAACGGCTTCGACGTCTTCTCCGCGTCGTGCCGGCTCTCGACCGCGGCGAAGCTCGGCGTCGTCGCGAGAGGGCTCTGGCGGTGACGCGGGTCGCGGTGGTCGGCGGCGGCCTCGCCGGGCTCGCCGCCGCGCTCGACCTCGCCGACGCCGGGGCGGAGGTGACGGTGCACGAGGCGCGGCCGACGCTCGGCGGCGCGGTGCAGACGCTGCCCGAGCGCGAGGACGACCCGAAGCCGCCGCCCGACAACGGCCAGCACATCGCGCTCGGCTGCTTCGGCGAGTACCTCCGCTTCCTCGACCGGATCGGCGAGCGCGGCTCGTACCGCCGGACGCGGCTCGCGCTGCCGGTGATCGCCGAGGACGGGACGGCGGCGGACATCGCTCCGACCGTGCGTGCCCTTCTCTCCTATCGCCATCTCGCCGTTCGCGACCGCCTCGCGCTCCCCATAGTCCTCGGCCGCCTGCGCAAAGCGCGGGCGGGCGAGGACCAGACGTTCGGCGCGCTGCTGCGGCGGCTCGGCGCCTCCGACGCGGCGGTCGACCGCTTCTGGGACGTGTTCATGCGTCCGGCGCTGAACCTCCGCTGCGACGAGATGGATGCGGCTGCGGGGCTATTCACCGTGCGGACGGCGCTGCTCGGCCCGCGCGCGAACGCCGACCTCGTCCTGCCCGTGCGCCCGCTCGGCGCGATGCACGGCGACGCGGCCGGACGCGCACTCGCCGCCGCGGGCGCCACCGTGCTCGTCGACGCGCGGGTCGAGTCGCTCGACGACCTGGACGCCGACGCCGTCGTCCTCGCGGTGCCGCCGCGCGAGAGCGCGCGGCTGCTCGGCGAGCCCGACCCCGCGCTCGAGGACTCGCCGATCGTCAGCGTCCACCTCTGGTTCGACCGGCAGCTGCTCCCCTTCCCGCTCGCCGCCTTGCTCGGGTCGGACGCGCATTGGGTCTTCGACCGAGGCGCCCTCACCGGCCACCGGCCGCAGGACGGCGGCCAGTACCTGACCGTCGTCTCGAGCGGCGTCCCCGAGCTGATGGAGATCCGCGGCCGCGATCTCGTCGACCGGATCGCCGGCCAGCTCGTGGAGCGGCTCGGCGAGGCCGAGCTGCTCTGGTCGCGGGTCAGCCGCGAGCCTTATGCGACGATCGCGCTCCGGCCCGGCATCGTCCGCCCGGGCGCCGCGACGGGCCGCGAGGGCGTCGTCCGCGCCGGGACGTGGACCGACACCGGCTGGCCCGCGACGATGGAGAGCGCCGTCCGGAGCGGCCGAGCCGCGGCCGCCGCGGTTACGGTCTCGGCATGACCACCGCCGTCCCGCAGCTGACCCGCCTCGACGAGGCGATCGACCGCGGCACCCGCCGGCTGCTCGAGCTCCAGCGGCCGGACGGGATCTGGGTCGGCGAGCTCGAGTCGAACGTGACGATGACGGCGCAGCACCTCTTCTGGAACCACCTGCTCGGGCTGCGCACGCCGGAGCTCGACCGCGGCATCGCGAACGAGCTGATGGCCCGCATGCGCGACGACGGGACCTGGGCGATCTGGTTCGAGGGGCCGCCGGATCTCTCGACCTCGATCGAGGCGTACGTCGCCCTGCGGATGTGCGGCGTCGACCCGGGCCCCGAAGCGCGCGCGTACATCCGGCGCGAGGGCGGGATCCCGAAGAGCCGCCTGTTCACGAAGTGCTTCCTCGCCCTCGTCGGCCAGTGGCCGTGGCAGCGGATGGTGCCGATCCCGCCCGAGCTCGTGCTCCTGCCGCCGTCGTCGCCGTTCTCGATCTACGACTTCGCCTGCTGGGCGCGGCAGACGTTCGTCGCGCTCGCGGTCGCGCAGTCGCTCCGGCCGGTGCGTCCCGCGGACGTCGACCTCCGCGACATCGGCGCGATCCCCGGGAGGACGCGGCCGCCGCGCCGGCCGAGCCCGCTCCGGCGCAGGGCGTACGCCGTCGCGGAGCGCTGGATCCGCGAGCGGCAGGAGGCGGACGGCTCCTGGGGCGGGATCCAGCCGCCCTGGGTCTGGGGGATCGTCGCCCTCGCGGCGCTCGGGTACGGCCCGGACGACCCGACGCTCCGCCGCGCGGTCGACGGCTGGGAGGGCTTCATGGTCCGGGACGGCGACCGGCTCCGGCCCGAGGCGTGCCAGTCGCCGGTCTGGGACACCGGCCTCGCCGTGCTCGCCCTGCACGCGTGCGGCGTCCCGGCCGACCACCCGCAGCTCGTCCGCGCCGGCGAGTACCTCCTGCGCGAGGAGGTGACGGCGAAGGGCGACTGGGCGATCCGGGTCCCCGGGCTCGCGCCGGGCGGCTGGGCGTTCGAGTACGAGAACGACCTCTATCCCGACATCGACGACGCCGCCGTGATCGCGCTCGCGCTGCGCCGGCTCGGGATCGGCGACACCGCCGTCCGCCGCGGGCTCGACTGGCTCGTCGGCATGCAGTCGCGTGACGGCGGCTGGGGCGCGTTCGACGTCGACAACCAGGCGATGTGGCTCTACAGCATCCCGTTCTGCGACTTCGGCAAGGTGACGGACGAGCCGAGCGCGGACGTCACGGCGCACGCGCTCGAGACGCTCGCGCAGGAGGACGGCTACGAGGACGCGGTCGAGCGCGGGCTCGACTGGCTCCTCGCCGAGCAGGAGCGCGACGGCTCCTGGTTCGGCCGCTGGGGCGTCAACCACCTCTACGGGACCGGCGCCGCGCTGCCGGCGCTCGAGGCCTGCGGCGTCCCGTCCGACCATCCTTCGGTGCGCCGCGCCGTCGCCTGGCTCGACTCCGTCCAGCGGCCGGACGGCGGCTTCGGCGAGGACATCCGCTCCTATGCCGATGCCGGGTGGCGCGGGCGCGCGGAATTCGCGACGCCGTCGCAGACCGGCTGGGCCCTGCTCGCGTACACGGCCGCAGGAAACGCTGAGCATGTAGCCGCGCGCAAGGCGGCAGACTATCTGTGCGCGGCGCAGCGCGACGACGGTGACTGGGATGAGGAGCATTTCACGGGGACGGGATTCCCACTCGATTTCATGATCCGTTACCACCTGTACCGCATCAGCTTCCCTCTGCTCGCACTCGGACGACTACGAGAAAGGCTCAGCGGATGAAGTTCCCCCTTCAGTCGACGGTCTCGATCGGCAAGTACGTCGCCTCGCAGCAGCGCAAGGGCGAGCGCTATCCGCTCGTGCTGATGCTCGAGCCGACGCTCGCCTGCAACATCGCCTGCATCGGCTGCGGGAAGATCCGCGAATACGAGTCGAATCGCGCGCGGCTGACCGTCGAGGAGTGCCTCGACTCCGGGCTCCAGTGTCCCGCGCCTGTCGTGTCGATCTGCGGCGGCGAGCCGCTCGTCTACAAGGGGATCGAAGAGGTCGTCGCCGGGATGCTCGAGATGGGCAAGACGGTGGAGCTGTGCACGAACGCGCTGCGCCTCGAGCAGTGCCTCGACTGGTTCGAGCCCTCGGCGCGGATGACCTTCGTCGTCCACCTCGACGGGATGCAGGAGATCCACGACTACGTCTGCGACTACCCGGGGCTCTGGGAGATCGCGGTGGACGCGATCAAGCTCGCGCGCGCGCGCGGATTCCGCGTCACGACCAACACGACGATCTTCAAGGAGACCGAGGTCGACGACGTCATCGAGATGATGCGCTACCTCACCGACGAGGTCGGCATCGACGGGATGCTCGTCGCGCCCGGATACCAGTACTCGCAGATCGACCCGGCGCTGACGATGACGCGCGCCGAGCACGAGGAGAAGTTCCGCGCGATCCGCGCCGCGGTCCGCGAGCACGGCTACCGCTGGATCGCGACGCCGATCTACCAGGACTTCCTCACCGGCGAGCGCAAGCTTCCGTGCGCGCCGTGGGGGTCGATCACGCGCAACCCGTACGGCTGGAAGGGCCCGTGCTACCTGCTCACCGACGGCATCTTCCCGACGTACGAGGCGCTGCTCGAGGGAATGGAGTGGGAGGCCTACGGGCCGGGCAACGACCCGCGCTGCGAGCACTGCGGCATCCACTCCGGCTTCGAGCCGTCGGCGGCGTTCGAGTCGTCGAAGAGCCTGAAGGAGACCGTGCGGAGCATGGCGTGGACGTTGACGGGCTGACCTTCGCCTGCGCGACGTCGGCGGAGGAGCGTGTCGCGCGGCGGGCGAGGCTGCGCGCGGTCCGCGTCGGCGTGCGCGCGGTGAACGGCATTCCGGACGGGCGGATCGTCTCGTTCGGCGTCGCCGGCGCGCTGCACGACGGCCTCGCGATCGGCGACGTCGTCGACGCGACGCGGGTCGTCGACGCGTCCGGCGCGACGTTGTGGGAGGGCGGCCCGCTCGGCGTGCGCGGCGCGCGCACCGGCACCGTCCTCGCCTCGGACGAGCTCGTCCACGACGCGGTAGAGCGCCGGCGCCTGCACGAGGCGAGCGGCGCCGACGCCGTCGACATGGAGAGCGGCAGGCTCGCGGCCTCCGGCCGGCTCGCGGGCGTCGTCCGCGCGATCTCCGACCTGCCGTCGAGCGCGATCGAGGGCGTCGACTCGACCGTCCATCCGGACGGGCGGACCGACGTCGCCGGGCTCCTGTGCTGGATCGTCATGCGCCGCGGCGATGCCCTCCGCTCGATGCGCGACGCGGTCCGGTCGCTGAACGCGCTCCAGAGGAGCTTCGCATGAGCGCGACGGCGAACGGCAACGGCCGCGTCCTCCTCGCCGCGCCGCGCTCGTTCTGCGCCGGCGTCGACCGGGCGATCGAGATCGTCGAGCGGCTGCTCGAGCAGAACGGCCCGCCGGTGTACGTGCGCCACCAGATCGTCCACAACGAGCACGTCGTGCGCAGGCTCGAAGGGCTCGGCGCCGTCTTCGTCGAGCACGAGGACGAGATCCCCGAGGGCGAGTTCTGCGTCCTCTCCGCGCACGGCGTCGCGCCGTCCGTGAAGGAGAACGCCGAGCGGCGCGGGCTGAAGATCGTCGACGCGACGTGCCCGCTCGTGAACAAGGTGCACGCGGAGGCGCGGCGCTACGCCGACAGCGGCCACCTCGTCGCGCTCGTCGGGCACGAGAACCACGTCGAGGTGATCGGGACGCTCGGCGAGCGGCCGGAGTCGACGGTCGTGATCGAGTCGCCCGAGCAGGCGCGCGCGCTGCGCACCGACAAGCCCGTCGCGGTGATCACGCAGACGACGCTGTCGCTCGACGACGTCGCGCCGATCGTCGACGCGCTCGAACACCACCTCGGCGAGATGACGCGGCCGCACGCCGACGACATCTGCTACGCGACGCAGAACCGGCAGGATGCGGTGAAGGCGATGGTCGCCGAGGGCGCGAGCCTCGTGCTCGTGATCGGCTCGCATACGAGCTCGAACGCGCAGCGGCTGGTCGAGGTCGCGCAGGCCGCGGGCGCGAAGGCGTCGCTGATCGACGGCGAGAGCCCGTTCGACGAGCTGCTGCTCGACGGCCACCGCACGATCGGGCTCACCGCGGGCGCGTCGACGCCCGAGGAGCTCGTCGTCTCGGTCGCGTCCCGGCTCGCGGACCGCGGGTTCGACTCGCTCGAGGAGATCACCGTCGCGCGCGAGCACGTCCACTTCCGGCTCCCGAGGGAGGTCGCACGCCGATGACGAGCATCGAGGTCCCGTACTCGATCGCGGCTGCGCTCCCGACCCTGTCGGTGATGGACATCACGAACGAGGTGGCGAAGTCGGTCGGCCGCTGCGGCGCCCGCGAGGGGATCGCCTACATCCACCCCTCTCACGGGCTCTCGCTCGTCCGCGTCCAGGAGCGCGAGACGGGCTTCTTCGAGGATCTCGAGGCGATGCTCGAGCGCGTCGTCCCCGACGACTCGCCGGCCAAGGCGCGCCTCGTCGCCGCGCTGCTCGGGCCGCGCTCCGAGCAGGTTCCGTTCGCCGACGGCGCCCTCTGCCTCGGCCGCTGGCAGCGGATCCTTCTCTTCTCGCTCGACGCCGAGCATCGCAACGAGTGGTCGCTTACTGTTCTGGGATGACCCGGGCCCGCAGCCACCGGCGCCTGCTCTCGATCGTCTCGTTCGGGCTGCTGTCGCTGGCGGCCGAGCTCGCGGGGGACAGCCTGACGCACCGGCTCGACGTCGGCCGCCACGTCGGCGCGGTCAGCTACCGCCACGCGGCCTACTACCCGTTCCTCGTCGGCGCGGTGAAGATCGGGATCGCGCTGATGCTCGCGCGCCTCGCGTGGCGCTTCGCGAAGGCGCGCGCCGCCGGTCGCGCGGCGCACCGCGTCGCCGTCGCGCTCGGCGCGAGCCCGCGGCCGCGCTCGCCGCGCGTGCGGATCGAGCTGTCTCCACGGCTCTGGCTGCTCGCCTTCGCCGGCACCGCGTCGATCTATCTCGTGCAGGCGGACGCCGAGGGCGCCGACACGACGCGCTGGTCGGGGCTCTCGCCGTGGCTGCACAGCTCGGCGCTGCCCGTCTTCGCCGTCCTCGCCGTCGCCGTCGCGCTTCTCTTCCGCGCCGTCGCCGGCTGGCTCGCCGACTACGAGAGCCTCGCCGCCGAGGCGGTCGCCTACGCGCAGCGCCTCGTCACCGCCGGCGACCCGCCGGCGCAGCGGTTCCATCGCGCCGCCTCACAGGCGCCGCGCTCCCGCTTCGGGCTCGCGTTCGAGTCCCGGCCTCCGCCGCTTCCCGCCTAGTCGCGGGCAGCCGGCCCCCGCGGCTCGTCGAGACCCACGCGGGAGGAGGAGAACGGAGATGAGCGCGGACTTCGCGCATCGACTGAGACGACACGAGGACGAGGCGGACGCAGCGGCGCGGTCGCGCGCGCTGCGCGCGCGGATCGTCATGGCGCTCGGGCCGGCGACGATGCTCGGCGGCGTGATCTGGGCGGTGGTGCAGCCGTGGCGGCTGACGCTGCTCCATCCGCACGGGCAGGGCGCCTGGTGGCTCGTGGTCGAGCCGCCGCTGTACGTGATCATCGTCGGGCTGGTCTTCCGGCTCGTGATCGCTCCCGGCGTCGCCGAGGACATCGAGGAGGCGCCGTGATCGCCGGGATCATGCCGCAGGCCGAGTTCGTCCACTGGTGGTTCGCCACCGGCTTCCTCATGCTCGGGCTCGTCCTCTTCGCCGAGGCCCTCGTCGGGCCGGAGGTGTGGGGGATGCGGCCGTGGCGGAAGTACATCTGGCCGGGGCTCTGCTTCGTGATGGGGATCTTCATGTGGCCGGTGATGACGTTCTTCACGAACTCGGCGATCCACATGGTCGCGCACGGCTCGTGGGCGGAGTTCCTCATGTTCTGCGGCGCCGCCGAGCTCGGCGTCGCGCGCGGGAAGCTGCACTCGCAGTACTGGCGGCTCGCCTCGTCGCTCGCGCTCATCGTGTCGGGGACGGCGTTCCTCGTGCACGAGCAGAACGCGTGGCTCTTCTCCCGGGCAGCGTTCCTCCACCACACGGCGGGCTGGACGGCGCTCGTCTTCGCGGCGTTCCCGCTCGCGCTCGCGTTCCGTCCGCGCTCGATGTTCGCGGCGTCCGGCTTCGCGGCGTTCTTCATCGTCCTCGCCGTGATGCTCTACTGCGACCGCGACATCGCGCCGATCTTCGGTCACTTCTCCCAGTTCGCCGGAGTGCCGCACCGATGAGGCGCGCGCTGCTCGTCGCCGTGCTCGCCGCGCTCGCGCTGCCCGCGACCGCGTTCGCGCACGCGTCGCTGAAGAAGGAGTCGCCGTCGTTCGGCCAGGAGCTCCACGTCTCGCCGCGGCAGGTCGTGCTCCAGTTCGACCAGACCGTTCAGGCGCTGCCGAAGTCGATCCAGGTGCTCACCCCGGACGGGAGGGACCTCGCCGGGAAGCCGCGGGCGGTCACCGCGCAGCGGCAGATCGTCGCGTCGGTGCCGCGGCTGCCGAAGGGCGCGTACACCATCCGCTGGCAGGCGATCTCGAACGACGGTCACATCGTCTCCGGCGTCTACACGTTCGGCGTCCGCGTGAAGGCGCCGCCGGTGACGTCGGCGGTCGGCGCGCAGGGGCCGACGAGCACGGAGAACGTCGTCCGCTGGCTCTACTTCGTGTCGCTCGCGCTCCTCGTCGGCGGGCTCGGCTTCCGGCTGCTGATCGTGCGCGGGCCGCTGCCGCCGCGCGCGCAGCGGCGCTTCTTCTGGGTGACCGGGATCGGCGCGGTGGCGCTCCTCCAGGTCGGCATCGTCGCCTTCCTGCTCCGTGGGGAGGACATGCTGCAGCTGCCGTTCTCCCTCTTCATCTACGGCGACCTGTCGCCGCTCGCGAGCGGGACGCGCTTCGGGCAGACGTTCATCGCCATGACCCTCGGCTTCGTCCTCGTGACCGCGTTCCTCTACCTCGCGTGGCTCCTCGACCGCGTCTGGCCGCTCTGGGTCGCGTTCGGCCTCGGCCTCTTCTTCGCCTCGGGGCTGTCGCTCTCGGGCCACTCGGCGGCGGACGCCGGGCACTCGTGGGTGTCGGAGCTCGCGGACTGGGTGCACCTGACGTCGGCGATGCTCTGGGTCGGCGGCCTCCTGATGCTGCTCGTCGTCATCTGGCCCGGCGCGCCGGAGCTGCGGCGGACGGCGTTCCTCCGCTTCTCGAAGCTCGCGACGGTGCTCGTCGCGCTCCTGCTCGCGGCGGGGACGTACCTCAGCATCCTCCGCTTCCCGAACGTGCACGACCTCTGGACGACCGGGTACGGGCACGTGCTGCTGATCAAGCTCTCGCTCGTCGCGCTCGCGCTCCTCTGGGGCGCCGCCCACCACTTCGTCGCGGCGCCGAGGCTCGCCGCCGGCGACGGCGGGACGCTGTTCGGGCGGCTGTCACGGAGCATGCTCGGCGAGAGCACGGTCGCGATGGCCGTGCTGCTCGCGGCGGCGTTCCTCGTCAATACGAACCCCCCGCCGCAGCCGTCCCCGCGTGCGCCCGTCGCCGCCCATGTGACGCGCCGGTAGGGTCCGCGCCGGATGCTCGTTCTCACCCGGCCCGAGGTCGAGGAGCTGCTCGACGTCGACGCGCTGTTCGGCGCGCTCGCCGACGCGCACGCGGAGCTGTCCGCGGGCGCGGTCTCGATGCCGGCGCGCATCGCCGCCTGGGCGGACGACGCGGGCCTGCTCGGGGCGATGCCGGCGTACCTCCCCTCTGCCGGGACGCGGAACGCGTCCGGTCTTCGGCCGGGCGTCGGCGGCTCCGCGGGCGACGCTTCCGGCCCTGTACTCGGCTGCAAGCTCGTCACGCTCTTCCCCGGCAACACCGACCGGCCGACGCACCAGGCGGCGATCATGCTCTTCGACCCCGCCACCGGGACGCCGACGGCCATCATGGACGGCACCTACGTGACGGAGACGCGGACGGCGGTCGCCGCGGCGCTCGCAGCGAGGCTGCTCGCGCGCGACGACGCGACGGTTCTCGCGATCGTCGGCACCGGCGTGCAGGCGCGGTCGCACGCACGCGCGTTCACGGGGATCCGCGGCTGGGACGAGGTGCGCATCGCCGGCCGCGACCCGGAGAAGGCGGAGGCGCTCGCCGCCGAGGTCGGCGCGCGTGCCGCGCCGTCGGTGGAGGAGGCCGTGCGCCGTGCCGACGTGGTCGCCGCGACCACGCACGCGCAGGAGCCGGTCGTCCTGCGGGAGTGGCTTGCCCCCGGCGCGCACGTCAGCTCCGTCGGCTCGCCGCCGTCCGGCTCCGAGCTCGACCCGGCGATCGTCCGCGACGCGACGCTGTTCGTCGAGACGCGCGCGGCGCTGCTGCCGCCGCCCGCCGGCGCCGCCGAGCTCCAGGGCCTCTGCGACGCGGACGTCCACGCCGAGCTGGGCGAGCTCGTCTCCGGCGGCAAGGCCGGCCGGACCTCGCCCGCGGAAATTACGCTGTACAAGTCGGTCGGCGTCGCCGTCCAGGACCTCGCCGCCGCGGCGCTCGTGCTGGCCGCGGCCGAGGAGCGCGGCATCGGCCTCGAGATCGAGCTGGAGGAGATTCATCAATGAACACGTCCGATTTCAGTCCCGGCCTCGCAGGCGTCGTCGCGTTCGAGACCGAGATCGCGGAGCCCGATCGCGAGGGCGGCTCGCTGCGCTACCGCGGCGTCGACATCGAGGAGCTCGTCGGCACGGTCCCGTTCGAGCAGGTCTGGGGGCTCCTCGTCGACGAGTCGCTCGAGCCGGGGCTGCCGGCGGCCTACCACGAGCTCGAGGTGCGGACGGGCGCGCACATGGCCGACCTCCAGTCGATGCTCGCCATCCTCAGCGGGCGCTGGAAGCTCGGTCAGCTCATCGACATCGACGTCGACACGGCGCGGGAGGATCTCCGCCGGCTCTCCGCCGCCGCGCTCTCGATCGTCGCGCAGTCGGCGCGCGGCGCCGACCGGCCGCCCGTGCCCGAGGCGACCGTGCTCGAGGGCGAGACCGCGGCCGAGCGGTTCCTGCTCGCGTGGCGCGGCGAGGTGAACGAGGCGCACGCGAAGGCGATCGACACGTACTGGATCTGCACCGCCGAGCACGGGCTCAACGCGTCGACGTTCACGGCGCGGATCATCGCCTCGACCGGCGCCGACTGCGGCGCCGCGCTCTCGGGCGCCGTCGGCGCGCTCTCCGGCCCGCTGCACGGCGGGGCGCCGGCCCGGGTGCTGCCGATGCTCGACGCGGTCGCGGAGATGGGCGATGCGGAGAAGTGGGTCGAGCAGGCGCTCGCGCGCAAGGAGCGGATCATGGGCTTCGGCCACCGCGTCTACCGCGCCGAGGATCCACGATCGCGGCTGCTGAAGCGGACGGCGAAGGAGCTCGGCTCGCCTCGCGTCGAGGTCGCGGAGGCGCTCGAGCAGGCGGCGCACGAGGCGATCGCGCGCAAGAACCCGGATCACTCGTACACGAACGTCGAGTTCTGGTCGGCGATCGTGCTCGACGTCGCCGAGGTGCCGCCGAATCTCGCGCCGGCGATGTTCGCGTGCTCGCGTACCGCCGGCTGGTCGGCGCACGTCCTCGAGCAGAAGCGGCTCGGCGTGCTCGTCCGCCCGAGCGCCCGCTACGTCGGCCCGAGCGCCCGCGCGTTGCAGTCGATCGGCTAGAGGGTCGGGCGTACACTTCCGGCCGGTGGAGCGCTGATGGACAGGGCCGCTCTCGGTGTGCTCCACGTGGCGCGGAGCGTCCTCGAGGAGCTCGACCTCGAGGTCGTGCTCGACCGCGTGCTCGAGGCGGCGAAGGAGCTCACCGGCGCGCGGTACGCGGCGCTCGGCGTCCTCGACGAGCGGCGGACGGAGCTGGCGCGGTTCAAGACGATCGGGATCGACGACGCGACGCGCGGGGAGATCGGCGACCTGCCGCGCGGGCGCGGCGTCCTCGGCGAGCTCATCTCGAGCCCCGAGCCGCTCCGGCTTGCCGACGTCGGCCGGCACCCGCGCTCGTGGGGCTTCCCGGCCGGGCATCCGCCGATGAGGACGTTCCTCGGCGTGCCGATCCTCGTCGGCAAGACGCCGTACGGGAACCTGTACCTGACCGAGAAGGACGGCGGCGAGGAGTTCACCGACGCCGACGAGCAGGCCGTCGTCCTCCTCGCGGAGTTCGCCGGCGTCGCAATCGACCACGCCGGGCGGTTCACCGGCGCGCGCGAGCGCACCGACGAGCTCGAGCGGATGGTGACGACGCTCGAGGCGACGAACCAGATCACCCAGGCGGTCGCGGGCGAGACGGAGATCGAGACGATCCTCGAGCTCGTCGCCAAGCGCGGGCGGGCGCTCGTGTCGGCGCGGACGCTCCTCGTCGAGCTCGAGCGCGGAGACGAGCTCGTCGTCGCGACGGGCGCCGGGGAGATGCCCGACGGCCTGATCGGCGCCCGGATGCCGCTCGACGAGACCGTCGCCAGCGCGGCGCTGCGCACGCGCCGCACGCAGCATCTCGACGACGAGCTGAACCGCTCCCGCTTCGACCAGCACGGCGTCGGCCGCTTCATCGCCGCGGACACGGCGCTCGTCGTGCCGCTCGTCTTCCGGAACCGGACGTACGGCGTGCTGCTCGCGCTCGACCGGCTCGAGCGCGGCCCGGGCTTCACGCCCGACGACGAGCGGCTGCTCGAGGCGTTCGCGGCGAGCGCGGCCACCGCTGTCGCCACCGCCACCTCGGTCGCCGCGGAGCATCACCGGCAGCGGCTCGCCGCCGCCGAGGACGAGCGGCGGCGCTGGGCGCGCGAGCTCCACGACGAGACGCTGCAGAACCTCGCCGCGCTGCGCATCCTCCTCTCGTCGGCGCGCCGCTCGGGTCCGTCGGAGGCGCTCGACCGGGCGCTCGACGACGCCGTCGGCCGGCTCGAGGAGGAGATCACGACGCTGCGCGGCCTCATCACCGACCTGCGCCCCGCGGCGCTCGACGAGTTCGGGACGCTCGGCGCGATCGAGGCGCTCGTGGAGCGCGTGCGGCGGAGCGGTCTCGACATCGACCTCCACGCCGATCTCGCGTACGAGAACGGCCGCGCGCCGACGCGGCACACGGCCGAGCTCGAGGCGGCGATCTACCGGATCGTCCAGGAGGCGCTGACGAACGCGACGAAGCACGGAGGCGCGAAGCGTGCGGTCGTCGAGATCGACGAGGACGACCGCAGCGTGCGCGTCGTCGTGCGCGACGACGGCAGCGGCTTCGAGCCCGGCTCGCGCACGGACGGCTTCGGCCTGCTCGGCATGCGCGAGCGCGTGGAGCTGCTCGACGGCAGACTCGACGTCGAGTCGGCGCCGGGCGAGGGGACGACGGTCACCGCCGTGCTGCCGGTGCAGCGCCGCGGCGACGCGGCGCTGCACGCGGTTCGTCGGGTCGGCGGCGAGTAGAGCCGCCGAGTTCTCAGTGCATCTCTTGCGTGATCGACGCGGTGTCGACCTTCGTCGTCACGATGTCGGCCGCGGCGACTCCCGGGCTACCCGGGTCCTGGCCGTCGAGCGGTGAGCTGAAGCACGACAGGTCGATGTCCGTGTCCTGCGCGAGCGAGACCGCGCCCGTCATCGTGATCGTCTGCTGCATGCTGTCGCCGGCCGCGTTCCCGAGCCCCGCCTGTGCGAACCCGTAGAAGGTTCCCTCGTGGTGGAGCAGGCACACGAGGATTCCGATGCCGGTGGTATTGGTCGCGGTGATCTGTGAAGCGATCGCGTAGTTCCCCGCCGGAACATTCAGCGTCACGACCCGGGTCATCGTCGGGAACACGGCGGGGAACTCGCCCACGGTCACCGGCAGGAACGTCGACGGGTCCGAGAGCGACGGCGCTTCGTAGTACCGCTCCACGACGGTGGAGGTTCCGGCGGGCCCGGGTGCCCCGGGCGGGCCGGCCTGGTTCCACTCGATCGCGTTCTCGAACGGCAGGCAACCCTTGCCGGTGTCGAGGCGTAGGACTCCCGTCGCCTTCCCGGCGCAGGCCTTGACGACGCCGTCGCCCGACGTGGCCGCGTACGTCGCACCCGCCGCAACGGCGAGCGCCGCCGCCGCGGCGATCACCGCGATTGTTCGCTTGCTCATGGTCTCCTCCGGTGTCGAATGACCCCATGCATCCCACCGGCGCCCGCTCACGGCTCGCTCACGCGATACTTCCCGCGTGATCGATCCACTCGACTATCGCGACCGGTTCCCGATCCTCGCGGACTGCACGTACCTGATCAACCACTCGCTCGCGGCGATGCCGGCCGCGGCCGAGGAGCGGCTGCTCGAGTACGCGCGCATGTGGCGGACGCGGGGGATCCGTTCCTGGGGTGAAGGCTGGTGGGACATGTCCGTGACGGTCGGCGACCAGCTCGGCCGGATCATGGGCGCACCGCCCGGCTCGATCGTCATGCACCAGAACGTGACCGTCGCCGAGATGGTGATCCGCTCCTGCTTCATGACCCCGGGCGCCCGCAACCGCGTCGTCTACGAGGAGGCGAACTTCCCGTCGGTGCGCTACCTCTACCAGGCGCAGCCGGATCTGGACGTCGTGGCGGTCGAAGACGACCGCGCCATCGTCGAGGCGATCGACGAGCGGACGCTGCTCGTCCCGATCAGTCACGTCCTGTTCAAGAACGCGGAGATCCAGGACGTCGAGCCGATCGTGCGCCGCGCCCACGAGGCGGGCGCCCACGTCGTGCTCGACTGCTACCAGTCGGCCGGCATCGTCCCGTTGGACCTGACGGCGCTCGACGTCGACTTCGCCGTCGGCGGCAGCGTCAAGTGGCTCTGCGGGGGGCCCGGCGCCGGCTGGCTCTACGTGCGGCCGGATCTCGCGGAGCGGCTCGAGCCGACGTTCGTCGGCTGGCAGGGACACGCGCGGCCGTTCGCGTTCGAGCCCGAGCTCGAGTACGCGCCGGGCGCCCGCCGCTTCCTCAGCGGCACGCCGAACGTGCCCGCGCTCTACGCCGCGACCGCGGGCTACGACGTGATCGAGGAGGTCGGCGTCGACCGGATCCGCGAGCGCTCGCTCGTGCTGACGCAGCTGCTCATCGACCTGCTCGACGAGCGGGGCATCGGCGTCGCGAGCCCGCGCCCGGCGGAGCGGCGCGGCGGCACCGTCGTCGTCGACACGCCCGACCACGCCGCCGTGCACCGGGAGCTCGGCGAGCGCGGGATCATCTGCGACTTCCGCCCGAACGTGCCGGGCGTGCCCGGCGGCGTCCGCATCGGACCGCACTTCTTCAACACGGAGGACGAGCTCCGGCGCACCGCCGACGAGCTCGCGGACATCGTCGAGGGCGGCGCGTACCAGCGTCACGCCGGCGCCGTCGGCCGCTACTAGAGGCCTAGAGGCCCGTTCCCTCGCGCGAGGGTGCAGGAAATCCCGGTTTGCGGCGACGTTGTAGTCAGTGCGTCGGTTCGCCGTCACCGCCGCGGCCCTCCTCCTCGCTGCGCTCGTCGCGGCGGGCGGAGCGTCGGCCGCGCAGCTGATCGACCGCAACGCCACCGGCGTCGTGATCTCCGTGAACCAGAAGGGGGAGGCGCTGCTCACCTACCACAAGGGCCGCGTCGTCAAGCACGTCCTCGTCTGGGGCGCGGTGAACGCGATCGCGCCGACCCCGGGCGCGCGCCAGGAGAAGTTCAGCCTCGACTACGCGGGCGGCTGGGGCAAGTACCGCACGCTCTACTGGAAGACGTTCCGCGGCAGCTGCGGGACGTACGACGGGCCGGCGCTCCCGAACGTCGTCGCCGCGTGCAAGGCGCCGGACGGCTCCTACTGGGCGGCGCAGAGCTGGCCGCAGCCGCTGCCCGACCTCGGGTACACGCCGTGGAACGCCGCGCGCAGCGCGAAGTGGCTCGAGGTCTCGCACTGGACCGGGCCCGTCGCGCAGCTCGAGACCGGCATGGACTGGGTCTACAACGGGCGCTTCCAGGATCTCTTCGGGCGCTACACGTACAGGGGCAGCCCGGTCTACGGCTTCGGCACGACGCGGTACGGCGCGCCGACCGACGGCTTCGGGGCGCTGATCTATCTCGACACGTACAACTCCGTGTACGGCCCGGGCTGGCGGCGGGAGAACTCCTTCGTCTCGCACAACCCGACCGGTGCGTTCTGCTACGGCTTCTATCCCTTCGACCCGACGAAGGGCGGCTACGCGCATCCGCCCGGGCAGACGGCGGTGCGCGGGCCCGGCGTCGGCGAGAAGTACCGCCTCTTCGCCGAGGGCCCGGGCGTGACGCCGGACGTCGCGGTCATCGTCGACGGGCTGCACCCGTTCGACCCGCGGAACGCGGCGGACGTCCAGCTCGAGCGCCAGGGGACGGCGCTGCTCGCCTCGTACGGTGACAAGGCCTGCCGCGCGGGGCAGGGCTCGGCCGGCTAGCGCAGCAGCTCGAGCAGGCGCTGCGCGTACGCCGGCGCCGTCGGCTCGTCCTCGTGGCGGAAGTAGACGTAGACGGGCTCGGCGAGCGGGCGGATCCGTCCGGCGAGGTCGGCGAGCGCGGCCTCGTCGTACGGCGGCTCGCGCAGCCGGAGGTACCGGAACGGCGCCGCTCCATAGAGGTCGTTGACGCGGACGGCGCCCGCTTCGGCGAGCCGTTCCTCGACCCCGTCCCACGACGGGTGCTCGAGGTCGAATGCGATCCGCAGGGACGGGTCGAGGGAGCCGAGCATCAGCTCGAGCACGCCGTCGTCGCGCGCGTTCTTCATCGAGACGCGCACCGGCCCGAGCCGGTCGCCGAGCAGGCGCACGCGCGCCGCGAACTCGTCGAGCCCGCGCAACCCCCGGGTCGCCGAAGGCGATCCGGTCTTCGGCCGGGCGCCGCCGGCTCGGCCGGCGGCGCTTCCAGCCATCCATCCCGGAAGCTTCGGCCCGAACACGAAGCCGTCGGGCGCCTGCGCCGCCCAGCGGCGGAACTGGTCCTCGGCCGGGAGCCGGTAGCCCGTCGTGTTCAGCTCCACGGTGGAGAAGCGCGACGCGTAGAAGCCGAGGAACTCCGACGGGTCGAGCCCGGCCGGGTAGAACCCGGGCCTCCAGGACGGGTACGACCACCCGGAGGTGCCGACCGAGACGCGGTTTACTGTGGCTGGTCCCTTGGCCCCCATCACCATGGACACTGCCGAAAGCGTGACAGTTCCGGTCGAGCAGTTCACCGACGCCGAGCGGGAGCGGCTCGCGCCGCACTTCACGAATCTCGACCGGCCCGTCTTCGGGCTCGTCAACCTGCCGGAGACGGTGAAGGGGGCGCTGTTCGCCCGCTATTCGCGCTACGCGGGGACGCTGCGGCGGCTCTTCCTCGAGGAGTTCGCGGACTCGGTGCCCGAGACTCCGCAGATCGAGGGCGCCGAGGGCGAGCGCGCCGCGGCGCTGTACGAGCGGATCTTCATCGGCTACGGCGACGACTCGGTCGCGCAGCTCGGCGGCGCGCATCTCGCGTGCGAGTGGACGTCGAACCTCCTGACGAAGATCCTCCAGCGGCCGCGGCTCGCCGCGTACCTCGAGCAGTCGACGCGCTACATCGCCTACGACGACATCGTCGAGGGCTACGGCTACCGCTACCACCGCGACCCGCGCTTCGGCCCCGCGTACGAGCGGGCGATGGACGACCTGTTCGAGACCTACGCGCGGCTGCTCGAGGGCGTCACCGAATGGGCGGCGGAGCGGTATCCGGCCGGCGCCGGCGAGTCGCCCGCGGCGCACCGCCGCGCCGTGCGCGCGAAGGCCCTCGACCTCGTCCGCGGGCTGCTCCCGGCCTCGTCGCTCTCGCACGTCGGCATCTACGCGAGCGGCCAGACATACGAGCAGCTCGTGCTGCATCTGCTCGCGCACCCGCTCGCGGAGGCGCGCGCGTACGGCGCGATGATGCTCGAGGAGCTCCAGCGGATCATCCCGAGCTTCGTCGCGCGCGTGCCGCGCGAGGACCGCGGCGGCCGCTGGGTCGAGTACCTCCGCGCGCGCGGCGAGGCGGCCGCGGCGGCGGCCGCGCGGCTCGGGCTCGGCGAGGGGGGTGACGCCGAGGCGGCGCCGTCGGTGCGGCTGCTGCGCGCGCACGGCACGGAGGAGGAGCTCGTCGCGGCGCTCGTGTACGAGGCGTCGGCGGCGAGCGAGGACGCCGCGCTGCGTGCGGTCGAGGCGCTACCGGCCGGGGAGCGGGCGGCGCTGCTGCGCGAGCTCGTCGGAGCGCGCGAGAACCGGCGCCACCGTCCCGGTCGCGGCTTCGAGACGCTCCGCTACCGGTTCGAGATCGTCTCCGACTACGGCGCGTTTCGCGACCTCCAGCGCCACCGGCTCCTGACGTGCCAGTGGCAGCGCCTGTCGCCGGACCTCGGCGCGGATGTCCCGCACGAGGTCGCCGCCGCGGGATTCGGCGACGAGTACGCGCGCGCGCTCGAGGTCTCGCGCGCCGAGCACGAGCGGCTGCGCGCCGGGGGCCTCGTCGAGGAGGCGCCGTACGCGCTCTGCCTCGCCTACCGGATCCGCTACGTCCTCGAGCTCGACGCGCGCGAGGCGCTGCACCTGATCGAGCTCCGCTCCGGTCGCGAGGGCCATCCGTCCTACCGTGCGGTCGCGCACGAGATGCGGCGGCAGATCGCCGCCGTGCATCCGAACGTCGCCGCCGCGATGAGCTTCGTCGACGACTCGACCGAGGAGCGGCTCGAGCGGCTCTTGAGTGAGATACGCAACGAGTCGCGTTAGCGGCTCGTCGTGCACCGGCCGGGGCCCGGCCCGCGGGGCCAGGCCCCTGACCTCGGTGCGATGCGGTGTCCCGCTGCAGGCTAGGCGTTCGCCGTCGGGACGAGCACGGCCTCGCCCGGCTCCTCCGTGCCCGGCAGCTGCTTGAACACCTTCCAGGTGTCGTCCTTCCGGAACTCGTACGGGGCGTTCAGCCGGACGACGGTGCCGTGCTGCGTGCCCTGGACGACGAAGGTGCCGCACGGCGCCCACGGCTTCCCGTCGCGCACGAGGTAGACGACGTAGTACCCGTGCTCCGGCAGCTTCGGCAGGCCGGTGACGGACAGCTCCATCGGCCAGTTCCCCGCCGCGTCGGCGTGCTCGATCCGGAGCGAGGCGAGCGCGCCCGGGGCGGCCTTCGTCCCGGAGAGCTCCATCACCTTCGCCGGCGCGTTGCCGCCGGCTCCCCGGTTGCCGACGACGTAGCCGCCGAGGAAGACGACCGCGACCGCGACCGCGGCCGCGAGCAGGAGGCCGGCCCGCCCGCGGACGTGGCGCTCCCGCTTCTGCTTCGCGAGCGTCATCGCGAGCGTCGGGCCGGCCTCGATCTCGGGCGCGAGCTCCGGCGGCGGCCCTGCCTGGACGAGCAGCTCGTGCACGCCGCGCAGCCGTTCCCGCTCCGCCGACGGGATCTCCCGCCCGACGAGCTCGTCGAAGTCCGGCACGCGCGTCACGGGACCTCCCCCTCCAGCACGTCGGCGAGACGCGCGAGCGCGCTCCGCGTCCGCGTCTTCACCGTTCCGAGCGGGATGTCGAGGAAGTCCGCGACCTCGCTCTGCGACAGGCCGCTCCAGTACGCCAGCTCGATCACCTCGCGCTCGCGCGGCGGCAGCACCTCGAGCGCGCGGTGGACGCGCCACGCGACGTACGCCGTCTCGGCCCGCTCGGCCGGCCCGGGCTCGCCGGAGGCCGTCTCCGGCAGCTCGCCGGGCGGGTCGGTGCGGGCGCGCATCCGGTCGACGATCGCGTTCCGCGCGACGGCGTAGAGCCACGGAGCCGCCGGCCCCCGCTCGGGCCGGTAGCTGCCGGCGGACCGCCAGATCGCCGAGAAGGTCTCCTGCACCGCGTCCTCGGCGCGCTGGCGGTCGCGCAGGCGGCGCAGCGCGAGCCCGAAGACGGACCGGACGTAGCGGTGGTACAGCTGCTCGAACGCCTCGCGGTCGTGGCCGGCCACGCGGACGAGCAGGTCCGCGTCAGACTCGCCCGCATCGGCGGCGGAAGGCTCTGCGGACGCGGGAACGGGGCGCAGATGCGCCGGCGGGCTGAGGGCGACCTCCATCTCGTGATCGTCTCTACGCATCGGCGTCCATTCCGGTTTTCGCCCCGGCCGGCCCGGCCGGGGCCTAGCTCGTCCGTGCCTCCGCGAAGCGGCGCTCCACCTCGGGCCAGTTGACGACGTTCCACCACGCCTCGAGATAGGCCGGGCGCTTGTTCTGGTACTTGAGGTAGTACGCATGCTCCCACACGTCTATTCCGAGCAGCGGAACGTGGGACTCCATCCAGGGCGAGTCCTGGTTCGCCGTCGAGTACGTCGAGAGGCCGGTCCCGTCCCAGACGAGCCAGGTCCAGCCGCTCCCGAAGCGCTTGATGCCGCCGTCGATCAGCGCCGCCTTCAGCTGGTCGAAGCCGCCGAAGGCCGAGTCGACCGCCTCGGCGAGCGCGCCGCCCGGGAGACCGCCGCCGTCCGGGCTCATGATCTCCCAGAACAGCGAGTGGTTCGCGTGGCCGCCGGCGTTGTTGCGCACCGCAGTGCGCTTCTCCTCCGGGACCAGGTCGATGTCGGCGAGCACCTGCTCGACCGGGCGGTCGGCCCACTCGGTGCCGTCGAGCGCGGCGTTCGCGTTGTCGACGTACGCCTTGTGATGGAGGTCGTGGTGGATGCGCATCGTCTCCGCGTCGATGTGCGGCTCGAGCGCGTCGTACGGATACGGCAGATTCGGCAGTTCGAAGGGCATGTCCCGCTCCTTTCGCGACTCCTCGGCTTCCGGCGTGAGGATATGCTCCCGCCGCCCTACCAGGTCGAATCGAGGAGAGAGCCGGATGGCGACGCTTGCGTTCAACTTCGAGGAAATCGCGCCGCGGGAGTTCCGTCCCGAGGTCTACGAGCTCCACGGGATCTCGCGCGCCGCGGTCGAGGCCCACATGAAGCTCTACCAGGGCTACGTCGCGAAGCGGAACGAGATCCTCGGCAAGCTCGCAGGCGTCGACCTCGCCTCCGCGAACCAGACGTACTCGGAGATCCGCGAGCTGAAGGTGGAGCTGACCTTCGCGGTCGGCGGGATCAAGAACCACGAGCTCTACTTCGGGCACCTCGGCGGCGGCGGCGGCGATCCGACCGGCGCCTTCGCCGGCCTCGTCACGCGCGACTTCGGCTCGATCGCGGCCTGGCGCGCCGACCTGAAGGCGTCCGGGATGGCCGGCCGCGGCTGGGCCTGGACGGCGTACGACCGGGACGAGGGCCACCTCTTCAACTACGTCGGAGACGCCCAGAACACGTTCCCCGTCTGGAACGCGACCCCGCTCGTCGCGCTCGACGTCTACGAGCACGCGTACTTCCTCGACTACCAGACCGACCGCGCGTCGTACATCGACGCCTTCTTCGACAACCTCGACTGGGACGTCGTGAACGGCTGGGTCGAGCAGTACGGCATCCCGCACTAGCGCTCCGGCACCTTCGCTGCAACAGTTCAGGGTGGAGGTGGCGCCGTGATCCTCACCCTCGCCCTCGTCGCCGTCGGATATGTCTGCGGCTCGATCCCCTCGGGCTACTGGCTCGTGGGCGCCTTCCGGCACGAGGACGTCCGCAAGGTCGGGAGCGGGAACATCGGCGCGTCGAACGTCTTCCGCGTCTACGGCTGGCGGCTCGGGGTCTCGGTCGCGCTGCTCGACGCGGCGAAGGGCTTCGTCCCCGTGCTCGTCACGACGCAGCTCGTCGGCTACGGGACCGGCGTGCTCGTCGGCGTCGCGGCGATGCTCGGCCACGCGCGGCCGCTCTTCCTCAAGTTCCGGAAGGGCGGGAAGATGGTCGCGACGGCGGGAGGCTCGTTCCTCGGCCTCGCTCCGCCGGTCGCGCTGATCGCCCTCGCGGTCTGGATCGTCGTCCTCGTGGCCACGCGCTACGCGTCGATCGCGTCGATCGTCGCGGTCGGGACGATGCCGGTCACGTCGTGGCTGCTCGGCTACCCGTGGCCGGTGATCGCGTTCGCGTCGTTCGCCGCGCTCGCCGTGCTCGTCGTCCACCGCGCCAACATCAAGCGGCTGCTCCACGGGGAGGAGCACCGCTTCGAGCTGCGCCGCCGCCGGCCCGCGGGGCCGACGGACGCTAGCCCCTCAACCAGTCTCTGAGCTCGGTGTGTCGCTGCGGCCCGTGGCCGCCGTCGCGGAGCTCGGCCCGGAGCTCGCCGACGGTGCCGTAGCGCTCGGCCAGCACCTCGTGCGCGTGGATCGTCTCGAAGTTGACCTGGCGCGACATGACGAAGTCGCCGTCGCCGAGGGCCGGCAGCTCGTCGAGCACGCTCTTCAGCGCGACGCGCACCGAGTCCTCGACGAACCGCGGCTGGAGGTGGGCGTGCTCGACGACGAACAGCTCGTCCGGCCGCTTCAGCAGCTCGTAGATGGGTGAGCTCATCGAGCCCTCGACGAGCTCGACGAGCCGCTCGGCGTCGACGCGCTCGGAGGTGCCGACGAAGAGCGAGCCCTGGCCGCGCTGGTTGTGGGTCGCGATCGGGACGAGCTCGAGGATCCGGTCGACGTCGCCCTCGGCGAAGCCGGCCTCGAGCAGCCGCTCCGACGCCTTCCCGCGCACGAGCCCCTGCGCGCACGGGCACGCGTTGATGCCGACGGCCTCGACGCCGACGATGCGGCGCACGCGCCCGCGCGACGCGGCCGCGATCCCGATCAGCGACACCATCTCCTGCGTCGACAGCTTCGTCACCGGCGTCCGCCGCGAGTACGGGTAGCGCGCCGTGATCCTCACCTCGGCGCGCAGCGCCTGCTGGCGCTCGACGATGTGATGCGCGACGTGCGCCGCGAGGTCCTCGACGAGGAACGCCTCGTCGGCGACGACGCCCTCGATCGCCTCCTCGAACAGCTCGGGGAAGCGCGACATGTGGACGCCCTTCTGCGACGGGTCGAGGTCGACGGTGCAGTCGATCGTCGCGAGGATCAGCTTCTCGCGCGTGCCGCGCCCGATCCGGACGGCCTTCTGGACGCCGGTCACCCCGGCCCGCGAGAGGCCGAGCTGGATCTCGGGGGACGACGCCTGGAGGTCGTCGAGAACGGGCCGCGCGCTCTGGGTCATGCCGATACTGTGCCACGGCCGTGCAGAACGACACGTCATTTGCCCGCCTCGTCGCGCTCGCCTGCCACGACGTGCGGACGCCGCTGGCGACGGTGCACGGCTTCGCCCGCACCCTCTCGCGTGCGGGAGACCTGGAGCCGCCGGCCGATCGCTACGTCGCGATGATCGAGGCGGCGTCGGCGCAGATCACGGAGCTCCTCGACGAGCTGTCGCTCGCCGCCCGCCTCGAGAGCGGCCGGTACGAGCCGGCGCTGCAGGAGGCGGACACGCTCGAGCTCGCCCGCGCAGCGGCGGAGCGGCTCGGGGAGGAGCGGGTGCGCGTCGCGGGCGAGGGCGCCGCCGTCCGGACCGACGTCGCCGCGGTCGACCGCGGCATCTCGGCGCTCGTGCAGGCGGCGCTCCGCCATGGCGGCCTCGACGAGGTCGACGTCGGGGTGCGGGGCGCGGAGATCGACGTCAGGCCGATCACCGACTCGTCCGCCCGCGTCGTCCTCGGCGAGGAGCTGCGAGACCTCGGCGCCGCGGTGGCGGTGCGGGTCGTGGAGTCGCTCGGCGGCGCTGTCACGGTCGCGGACGGGACCCTGACGATCAGCCTCTGACGGAGCGGCCCGGCCACGTCTGCTCGCTCCAGCCCGACGTCGACGTGAGCGCGTCGATCACCGCCGCCGCCAGGAGGATCGAGACGAAGCCGGCCCAGGCCGATCACGCGCCCGAAGGTGCGGCCCTTCCGGCCCTCATTGCTGGCGGGGCTCCCAGCTGAAGTAGCGGACGGAGATCACGAGCCCCGCGATTCCCCAGGCGGCGACGACGGCGACGTCGCTCCAGTGGAACGGGGTGCCCAGATACCCGGCTTGCAGGCCGACGGCGAAGTGGCGGACGGGGAAGATCCGCGCGATCCACAGGATCCACTCCGGGGTGCTGTTGCCGAACGGGATGAAGATCCCCGAGAGGAACAGCAGCGGGAGGATCGAGATGTTGACGATCGCGGCGGCCGCGTCGGCGTTCGGGATCGCCGCGGTGATCGCGAGACCGAGCGCGCAGAACGATGCGGCCCCGACGAGCAGCATCACGAGGAAGCGGAGCAGCGTGATTCCCGACGGCACGTGTGCGCCGTAGGCGAGACGGCCGAAGGCCGTGGTGATCGCGACGAGGAGCACGGCCACGAACGTCGCGTGCAGGATCCGGCTGGCGAAGAAGGCCGCATGAGGCAGCGGCGTCCCGTCGATCCTCCGCAGGATCCCGGCCTCGCGGTTGAAGGTCATGCTGATCGCGATGTTGTTGAAGCAGGCCGTTATGACGCCGAACGCCGCCATCGACGCGACGTAGTAGGTCGATTCCTTCACCGCGAGCGTGCCGATGTGGACGGTCCCGTTCCCGAGCAGCGAGGTGAAGATGACGAGGAACATCAGCGGGAACGCGAACGTGAAGAACGCCCGCGCCGGGTTCCTCCAGAACGCCTTGTTCACGTAGCGGGCCTGGTTCAGCGTCAGCGCAACGGCGCTCATTCCGCGCCGCCTTCCTCCGCCTCGCGCGTCAGAGCCAGGTAGACGTCTTCGAGCGACGGCCGGATCACCTCGAGCCCCTCGAGCGGCACCCCGTGCTCGATCGCCCAGCCGGTGAGATCGTGGAGCGCCACGACAGG
>Ga0335069_10002909_pt1 | contig 26116 bp, 25 predicted proteins | sample Lox_Sample_11_FD_206714 | JGI IMG/M metagenome (GOLD analysis project Ga0335069, IMG submission 206714) | Soil microbial communities from Loxahatchee National Wildlife Refuge, Florida, United States - Lox_Sample_1.1 | ecosystem: Environmental > Terrestrial > Soil > Wetlands | place: USA...
AACTGTCGAAGGAGTTGCCGTACCTGCTGTCGCCGAGCCCGCCATCTCCGGGCCAGCGGCGACATTGGAGCGGGAACCCGACCGACGCCTGGCAGGCGCCGCCTTTGCCCGACAATCCGTGGCGCCGGAAGGGATTCGCGGAGCCGTTCAGCCTCCGGAGGGCGCCGATTCCGGACCGAACGTGTTCGGTGGTGCGGTGGGGCCAGCGGCCTCGCCTGCGGTCGACCCTACTTCGTTCGCGGCCGCGGACCGGAGAGCGGGTGGCCAGTGGGCGAGTCTGCTTCGGCCGGAAGTGCTGACGGCTGTGCGCGCTTCAGTGCTGCCGCAACGGAGGTTTCTCCTCGCCAAGGGAACGTTCATCGACTGCACGCTGGAAACAGCCATCGACTCGACGCTTCCGGGGATGACAACCTGCGTGACCCCAACCGACACGTTTGGTGCCGACGGCGATGTTGTTCTGCTCGAGAGAGGTACGAAGCTCATTGGCGAGACGCGCGGGCAGGTGCAACAGGGCGCTGCGCGCATCTTCGTCCTATGGAGCGAGGCGCGGACGCCGACAGGCGTGGCGGTCAAGCTGGATTCTCCGGCCACCGACGAGTTGGGTCGTGCAGGGCTTGGAGGAGAAGTCGCGCGCCACTTCTGGTCCCGCTTCGGCGCCGCCTTGCTGGTCTCCACCGTGGATGGCGCGGTCCAGGTGGCTTCCCAGTCCGCGAGCCGGGGCAGCGGTGCCATCATTTATAACCCAACGGCTACGGAAGGGGTGGCCACCGAAGCGCTGAAGGGAACCGTGGATATTCCACCCACCTTGCGCAAGCGCAACGGTGAACGCGTGCAGGTGTTCGTCGCGCGCGACCTGGATTTCGGGCCGGTCTACAGTTTGCGCGCCCTGCCGGGGGACGTGCGCTAGAGGGGACACGCATCATGCCGCCACCGGCAATCCGGGCCCAGAGTATCGATCCGGCACCTGAGGACCGCGTGAGCGTCGCCTCCGCGCTCGATCTGACACTGCGCCCGCTCTCACCCCTGCTGGGCGATCCCGGGATTACCGAGATCTGCATCAACCGACCCGGAGAGGTGTTCGTGGAAACAGCTGCCGGATGGCGACGCGAGGCGCTGCCCGAGGCCGACTTCGACTGGTGCAGCGGCCTCGCGCGGCTCGTCGCCCATCGGACCCGGCAGCGCATCGATGAATGCACGCCATTGCTGTCGGCGTCACTTCCCGGAGGGGAGCGCATTCAACTGGTCATCCCTCCTGCCACCACGACGGGCTGCGTGGCCATAACCATCCGCAGGCCGTCCGAGGAAGTCTGGTCGGTCGCCGAGCTGTCGCGGCGCGGAGCGCTCCGGGTCACCCGTCGCGCCGGTGCGGCGCCTGATCCGCACGAGAGCGATCTGTTGCGCTGCCTGACGGCACGGGACTACGCGGCCTTCCTGCGACTGGCCGTCCACAGTCGCAAGAACATCCTCGTTTCGGGTGCGACCGGCTCCGGCAAGACCACCTGGACGAAGGCGCTGATCCGCGAGATCCCCGCGGAAGAGCGCCTGCTCTCCATCGAGGATGCCGCGGAACTCAATCTCGACCGCCATCCCAATCATGTGCGGCTGTTCTACAGCAAGGACGACCAGGGGCAGGCCCGCCTCTCCCCCCGGCAATTGCTGGAGTGCTGCCTGAGGATGAAGCCGGACCGCATCCTGCTGGCCGAGCTGCGCGCCGATGAGGCGTTCGACTATCTGCGCAACGTCAACTCAGGGCATCCCGGCTCGATCACCAGCGTGCATGCCGCGAGCGCCGAACTCGCCTTCGAGCAGCTCGTGCTGCTCGTCAAGCAGAGTGCAGGTGGCCGCGGCCTGAGTCGCGATGACATCAAGTGTCTGCTGTATCTGCTGGTTGACGTCGTCATCCAATGCGGCGTGGAGCACCACGAGAGGTTCATTCGCGAGATCTGGTACGACCCGGAACGGCGCCGCCGCGCGCTCGCCAGCTACAACTGACCCGGTGAGCCGCTGCCGTACCGGGCTCCCTGCAACCAATGGAGACAGCCATGGATGAGGCGACGATGCAGATCGGGTTGCTCATGGAGGCGGCCCAGGCACAGCAAAAGATGGCCGATGCCAGTTTGCGCAGACTGAGGACGGCCTCGCCCCGAACCTGGAAGAAGGTCCGGCTCGAGCCGGACGCTGGAATGGGCCAATGAACCCTTTGGGCCGTTCAGTACCGGCTCCCGGCGTCCCCGCACGCAACGGGGAGTCAGTTACCGCGCGCGGATCGGCAATCCCGGATCGATTGTGCCTAACGTTTGCCGCCTGTTATGCCTACTCGCCGCGTGGCGCCACCACGATCTGTGCACGCTCGCGTCTGTTACGCGCCCGACTGAAGCGCGGCAGAACCCACTGGCTGCACCGCTACGTCGCGTGTGTGAAGGACCAGATGCTCCAGGAAAGAGACTTCCGCGAGTTCTTCAACCGGCAGACGGTGCTGGTACCTGTGCCGGGCTGCGGCTCTGACTGCCCCGACACGACCTGGACGGCACGCCTGTTGGCAGTCGAGATGTGCGCCAGCGGCATGGCCGGACGTCTGTGGACCGGACTGAGACGAGTCACGGGCGTTCCGCGCTCGGCCGATGCCTGGCACTGGAAGCGCCCCTCCGTCCTGGACCACCTCGAGTCTTTCGGGATCTGCAGTACGCAGATTCAGGCTCGGGATATCGTGCTCATCGACGACGTGATTACCAAGGGACGCACCCTGATGGCGGCGGCAATCCGTCTCCGAACCGTCTTCCCAAACGCGCACATCCGCGCGTTCGCGATGCTGCGGACCCTGGGGTTCGCACCGAGCATCGACAGACTGTTTGATCCGTGCCGAGGGGAAATTCTCTGGGACGGTCGCGATGTCCGCCGCAACCCGTGAATCATCCCCTGGCGGATCTGCGCGGAGTGCAGACCGCCTCGAGGCCCCTCACTCGGGCCGTCCCTCAGGCCCTCAATACCCGCGCGGCGTAGCAGCCTGGCTTGGCGTTGTGGATGTGCAGGTATTGAATGTCCGGATGGGTGAACATCGCCTCGATGGCGGATTCCAGAGCCTTGCCATCGATCACGTCCGCCCCCTTCATCATGCCGGAGGCGTCGAAGCCTCTGATTGAGAGCAAGCGCCGGCGGAGGACTTCAGGGACATCGTTGACTTTCGGATGCACCTGCCGCGCGTTCTCTATAACGTAGATCGCGTGGCTGGATCGGTAAGGGCTGTCCACAGGCAGATGCTCGAAGTTGAGCAGCAGCAGGGTCTCACCAGGCTCGGCGTCCCGGAGGCTGACGCGGCAGGGGAAGCCCGGCGTCTTGTCGGCTGTGTGCCGCACCACGCCCTGTTTCGCCAGCTCTGCCTCGGAAAGGCCGAAGAGGGGGGCAAAGGGCTCGACGGGCAGGGCGGTGATCCGGAAGCTCATGGGCACTCTCCTGGTGTGAGGGTGCCCAGATTGCCGCCTGCGCCGGCAGGCGGCATTCCGATTCTTGCGGTTCTCTTTCGATGCTCAGGCGTGGACTGGACCTGAGTGCACCGCCCGCCGTGCCCTCAGGGTTTCCACTATCAGTCTTTCGGCACCCCGTCGAAGAATTCGACGACGCCGGTGTGCAGCGAATACTCGGCGCCTACCACCAGCAAACCCTCCTTCTGGATGAGTTCCTCGATGAGGGCGGAGCCATGCCGCAAGTGCGCGGCGGAGGCCCGCACGTTGGCGCGCACAGCGTGATGAATCAGTGCGTCCTGATCGTATTTGAGTCCCGTTTCGAATAGTCCCTCGACCGCAGGCCTGACACGATTCACGATGGAGGACACGTTCCGGGACCAGATCCCCGTCGGTCCCTGCAGCTGTTCCACCGTGGCCTGTATCACTCCACAGTTGGAATGGCCCAGCACCACGACCAGGCGCGTCCTGAAGCGTTCCGCGACGAACTCCACGCTGCCGACCTGCGAGGGCGCCACGATATTGCCGGCGACGCGGATCACGAACAGGTCGCCCAGCCCCTGGTCGAAGATGATCTCCACCGGTACGCGCGAGTCCGAGCAGCCCAGGATGGCGGCGAAGGGTTCCTGGCCGGCCGTGAGTTCGGCCCGGCGGCGTGGGCTGATGAGGGTGTCGGCGCTGCGCGTGTCCTCGACGAAGCGGCGGTTCCCCTCGCGCAGGCGCTGCAGGGCTTCTCGGGCTGAAATCATGGGCACTCCCTGATTGACCGGGACGGATCGCACCTGAAGCCATTCTAGCCGGCCGGCCACAGGTCAGGGCGGACCCTCCCGTCCAGGTTGCCTGCTGCGCTCGCGCAGCCCTGACAGCGCAGGCGGCCGGGCGCTTGCGGCCGCGCCAGTCTCACTCGGCGGCGCTGGCGGCTGCGGCCCGGCCCCAGCCCGCGCCGCACGCGCCCCCCACGCCCGCTCGCGCACCGACCCTCACTCAACACCGCGAACTGCGGATTTTACGTATGCGTGGCCTCCGCACCCCGGATCGGTGCGGCGCGTCACTACCTGACATGATCTCAGGATGATGTTGGCGGTCTTGACTTTTCTCCCGGAAGTCAGGTTGGTTCATCCGCAACATCCCGTGCGACCTTCGTCGGCGTGTTGCCCGAGCGCGCCGCGCCGCGTCCGGACCGAGTTTGATGTCATTTGGGGCAAATTTCTCCGCATCTCCCTGTCAGTTCCGGCGCGGAGGAGTGTATGATCCCGCCTCCGTTCAACCTGTAGAGTCGAGGAGAGAGTGATGGCCAAGCGTCCAGCCAACAATGGGGCATCGTGGTCAGCCGGTGAACTGCGCACCCTGCGTCAGCTCGCCAAGTCGGGCACCGCCCAGGCGGCCGCCAAGCAGCTGGGACGCACCCCGGCGGCGGTCCAGCAGAAGGCGATGCGTACGGGTATTTCGTTCCGCGCTCCCGCGCGCAAGAAGAAGTAAGCCGCGAGGCGATGACGGAAAGCCCGGGTGGCCGGGCGCCACACGCAGGACCCCAGGGTCGGCGGCGGGCGTTCCGGGCACACGGTTGTGGGAGGGATCTCCCCCGGGTTCTCCGTCAGTCCCTCTTGCGCCAACGGCAGCGGCGCAGCAAATCCGGCCCGCGCCATCCGCCCTGGGCCCTTTGAACAACAGATCGCAGTGATTCGCGCCGGCTCGCCGGTTTCGCGGAACGTTTACAGCGTCCGTTGATCCGGCGGTGGCGGCACGTATTGGTACAGCCACGTCTCGGTCAGGGGCTGGCCGTCGAGAGTCAGGAACAACCTGAGGTTGATCGGTTCGACGCTGTCGTCGGTCGGCGCCAGGTCGAACATGGCGCGCCAGCCGCGCAGGGGAACGAGCGGCCGGGCTGAAGTGATCTCCACGCGCCCCCGGGAAGCGGCAATCACCGGCACGACGCGGGCGTTCTCGCCCAGCAGCGGCAGGTCGCCGCCGGCAAAATCGACCACGAACCGCCAGGAGAAGTGCGTTCGCTTCTGCCCGACGATGCCCCCGACGCCGGTGCGCGTGGCCCGGACGGTTGCCAGCTTCGGGCCGAAGGGATTGTCCCGGCACCAGTACAACCGGTAGCCAAACAGCGCTTCCTGGCCCTTCTGGGGCTTGTTCGCAGGCGTCCAGAACGCAACGATGTTATCCATCGTTTCATCGCGAGTCGGGATCTCCACCAGGGTCACCACCCCCTTGCCCCAGTTGCTCTTGGGCTCGATCCAGGCGCTGGGCCGCTTCTCGTAGAACACGCCATCGTCCTGATACTGCGCGAAGTCGCGTTCCCGCTGCATCAGCCCGAAGCCGCGCGGTCCGTCGTCGGAGAACGTGTTGACCCGCACCATGTTGGGATCGGTCAGCGGGCGCCAGAGCCACTCGCCCGCGCCGTTCCAGATCTGCAGCCCGTCCGAGTCGTGAATCTCCGGGCGCCAGTCCTCCGAGGCGTGGCGATCGTTCTTGGCGCTGAAGAACATGCTGGTGCCCGGGGCGATGCCCAGGCGCTCGATCTGCTTGCGCGGATACAGTGCCGCATCGATGTCCATCACCATGGTGTCGGCGACATCGATGATGAAGCGGTAGGCGCCGGCGACACTCGGGGAATCGAGCAGGCCGTACACTGTCAGGCGGCTGGAGTCCTTCTGCGGGCGCTCCAGGTAGTAGGCGATGAAGTCCGGGAACTCCTCCGGCGTGGGCATGCCGCAGTCGATGGCCAGTCCCCGATGCGACATGCCGTATTGCAACTCGCCATCCACGGCGCGGAAGTAGGAAGCACCCTGGAAGGCCGCGCAGTCGCGCACCCAGTCCGTGTGGAAGTACAACCGGAAGCCGGCGAACCCCAGCGTCGGCGGCAGCTGGCTGGTGGCCACTCCGGCCTTGCTGTAGTCGTACATGGCCGGATCGAAGGCGATCTCCTGCGCACTGCCTTCCTGCACCAGGTACATCCGCACCGGCTTGTTGATGCGGAAGCCGAGGTGCGCGAACTGGATGCGGAAACGCAGACCGTCGCCAGCCCACAGCGCATGCTCCTCGCGGAAGCGGATGGACTGCCAGTGGTCCCAGTCGAGCCGGGCGATGGCCGGTGGCAGCTGGTCGGGAGGTGCCCGGTAGGGCAGCTCGGACATCGAGCGGGCCATGCCTTTCAGGCGCGCGTAATCGAACGGCTGCGGCGTGCCCCGCTGCTTGAGTACCGCCGCCGCAGGGGCTGCCGCGCTGTTCAGGGCCCGCAGCGCGGGCACCGCCAGGGACATCGCGGCGACACTGTTGCGCAGGAATCTTCTTCTAGACATCGGTCAGACCCAAGTGCGCGGCACTCCGTGCGCCGTGGAAACGCGAAACTCAGCACGAATTGTACCTGCGATGTCCGCGCAGCGTCACTCCGCGCGGGTGAACGCAGTGCGCCCGGGCGGCCGTACTGCGCCCGGGCCGCCGCACTCCCTTCGCCAGCGCCTACTCGTGTTTGTAGACCGTGCCTTCCTTCATCACGAACGCCACGTGCTCCAGCTCCCGGACATCGGCCAGCGGGTCGCCCTTCACCGCGATGATGTCCGCGGACTTGCCGGCCTTGATGGAACCGAACAGCTCGGAGTGTCCGATCAGATCAGCGGCATTCACCGTGGCGGACTGAATCGCCTGCATAGGCGTCATGCCGTACTTGACCATGAACGCGAACTGCCGCGCGTTGATCCCATGCGGGCACACACCGGCGTCGGTGCCGAAGGACATCTTCACGCCGGCCTTGACCGCCTTGGCGAAATTGCGGCGCTGCGCCTCGCCCAGATCCCGATCGTGCGCCAGGAAATCCGCCGGCTCCGTGGGGGAGGACTGGATGCACTCCTCGTCGTAGATGTCCATGTCGAGGTACGTGCCGTGCTGTTTGGCAAGGGCGATGCCCTCATCGTCGATGAGGGTGGCGTGTTCGATGGAGGCCACTCCCGCGCGGATCGCATTCTTGATGCCCTGCGGATCGTGCGCGTGCGCCTCTACGCGCAAGCCGAAATTGCGTGCCTCATCGACCGCCGCCGACAGTTCCTCCGGCGTGAATTCGATCGATCTGGGATTACTGCCGTGGGTCAGCACCGCGCCCGTGGACAGTACCTTGATGTGGTCGGCACCGCGATGCGCCAGCATGCGGATTTTCTGGCGCACCTCCCAGGGACTGTTGGCCTCGCCGAAGCGCAGATCCGGCGGCAGCTGGATGTCCTGCGACAGTCCCGTCATCGCGCCCGCGCCGTCGCTGATCGTGACGTAGGCTCCCGCGACGTACATGCGCGGCCCGATGAAAATACCCTTGGCGATGGCATCGCGCATGGCCACGTCGTTGAAGGCGCGATACACGCCCACATCGCGCACGGTCGTGAAACCGGCCAGTAGCGTCACGCGCGCGTTGGGAATGGCGGCATAGGCTGTCTGGACCGCCGATTTCTGCAGGATCGACAGGGGTTCCGCATCGGCGAGATCCGCCAGATGGGTATGACAGTCGATGAGACCTGGCAACACCGTCATGTTCGACAGGTCGATGACCTGGGCGCCCTCAGGTACCTTGATGTCGGCACCCACCGCCTGGATCTTCCCGTCCCGCACCAGGATCACCTGGTTGTTCAGGACACGGCCGGCCTCCACGTCGACGAAATGTCCCGCGCGGATCGCAGTCAAGGGCGACGAAGCGCTTTCCGCAGCGACACCCAACATCGGGATCAGCGTCAGGTACAGGCCGAGCACCATTCTTCTCGCGATCACATCGTCCCCCTTTGATGGCGTGCCCTGAAGCGGGGACGCCGTATTGCGGTTCAGGGTATCCTTACCCCGTCCGAAAGACAAAATCCCGCTTCGATCAGGATGCTCGCGTGACTCTCCCCCGATCCTCTCCCGGCGCGTCCACTCGCGGTGCCCGCCGCGCGCGCGTGATGTCGCTTCCCGATGCCATCGCCGAATGCGTACGCGACGGCGATACCGTGGCCATGGAAGGGTTCACGCACCTGATTCCCTACAGTGCGGGACACGAAGTCATCCGCCAGCAGCGTCGCGGTCTGACATTGATCCGCATGACACCCGATCTGCTCTACGACCAGCTGATCGGCATGGGCTGCGCCGACCGGCTGGTGTTCTCCTGGGGTGGCAATCCCGGAGTGGGTTCTCTCCACCGGCTGCGCGATGCGGTGGAGAACGGCTGGCCGCGACCGCTGGCCATTGAAGAGCATTCGCATGCCGCCATGGCGAATGCCTACGATGCGGGAGCCGCTGGCCTGCCGTGCGCGATCTTCCGTGGATACGTGGGAGCCGAGCTCAAGCGCGTCAATCCCAACATCCGGGCGGTGAAATGCCCGTTCACCGGCGAGGAACTGGCGGCGGTTCCGGCCCTCAGACCGGACGTCACGCTGATTCACGCCTTGAAGGCCGATGCGCGTGGCAATGTATTGCTCGAAGGCATCGTGGGTGTGCAGAAGGAAGCGGTACTGGCCGCGCGACGCTCCGTCGTGACCGTGGAGGAAATCGTCGAGGACTTCGGGCCGCGTTCGAAGAATGCAGTGATTCTTCCGTCCTGGACGGTGACCGCGATCGTGGTCGCGCCGCGTGGCGCCCATCCGTCCTATGCGCAGGGATACTACAAGAGGGACAACGCCTTCTACATCGCCTGGGACAGGATATCGCGCGATCGCGATACGTTTCTCGAATGGATGCAGGCCAACATCATGAACGGCGGCCGTGATCGCAACGGGCAGGATGGTCACGGCGCCCACGACGGCCGCGACGGCCGCGACGATCACGACGGCCGCGACGACCGCGACGATCACGACGGCCGCGACGACCAGGGCGGCGGGGCGCGATCGTGAGTACCGCAAACCCGCGCTACACCGCGGCCGAGATCATGACCATCGTGGCGGCTCGTGTGCTGCGCAACGAGGATGTATGTTTCGTCGGCATCGGTGCGCCCTCGGCAGCCTGCAACCTGGCGCGGCTGACACATGCGCCCGACATCGCCCTGATCTACGAATCCGGGACGATCGAGACGCGCCCCGACGTCCTGCCGCTGTCGATCGGCGATGGTGAGCTGTGCGATACGGCGCTCACCACGGTGTCGGTGCCGGAGATGTTCCGCTACTGGCTGCAGGGTGGCCGTGTGACCGTGGGATTCCTGGGCGGGGCGCAGATCGACCGCCATGGCAATCTCAACACGACGGTGGTCGGCCCGTACGACAAGCCGAAGGTCCGACTGCCGGGCGGTGGCGGCGCGCCGGAGATCGCGACCCACTGCCATGAGATCTACATCATCATGCCGCAGCAGAAGCGCACGTTCGTGGAGCGCCTCGATTTCGTGACATCACTGGGTCACGGCGAGGGCGGTGATCATCGCGCCAGGCTCGGTGCGAAGACCCTGGGTCCCACGCGGCTCATCACCGATCTGTGTGTATTCGAGCCTGATCCTGCGACCAAGGTCATGTCGGTCGTGGCCATCCACCCAGGCGTCTCGCGTGAGCAGATTCAGGCGAATACCGGCTGGCCAGTGACCTACGCGGCGGAAGTTGCCCTCACCGCGGAACCTACGGATGCGGAAATCAGCGTGCTTCGCGATCTGCAGCATCGTACCCAGCTCGCTCACGCCTGAGCGGTTCAACCCGCTATACTAGCGCGATGGCCCAGGCCTTTTTCCCGCGCCTCCGTCGGCGTGCTGTCCGGTTGGGGGTGTTGCTCGCCTTCGCGCTCGTCCTGGCGCAGACCGCCGCGGTCATCCACACGTATTCGCACCTGCGCGCCGGGAACAGTGCGGCCGGGTTACCCGCCAGTTCCAGCCTCTGCCCGGACTGCCTCTCCTTTGCGCCCCTGCGGGTCGCTGCCGATGCCGTCTCGTCGGGCTGCTGATCCACTTCGGGAGTCACGAGAAGCCGCTCATGTCGGGGCATTGAGGCCGCCGCGCCGTGAGCGCGTCCGCGGCGGAACAACGATATCCGGAGGGATCATGAGGGAATCGAGGCTGTCACTGCTGCTCGTGCTGGGCCTGCTCGGTGCGGGCGCCGCACTCGCTGCCGCCGCCCAGGGCGCCACTGCTCTCGCCGCCCAGGGCGCCACACCGGCCGTTCATGACATCGTGCTGCGCAACGGCACGATCTACGACGGCTCGGGAGCGAAACCCTTCAGGGGAGACCTGGCGATCGATGGCGATCGCATCGGTTATGTCGGACCGCACAGCCCGGTGGCCGGCCGCAACGAGATCGATGTTCATGGCCAGGCGATCTCGCCCGGGTTCATCAACATGCTGGCGCATCCCGAGGAGTCGCTGCTCGTCGACGGGCGCGCACTCAGTGACCTCACACAGGGTGTGACCCTGGAGGTCATGGGCGAGGACAGCATGGGCCCGCTCAACCCGAAGATGAAGGAGCTGGGCACGGCCCGGCAGGGCGACATCAGGTACACCATCAACTGGACCACCCTCGGCCAGTATCTGGAGATGCTCGAGCACAAGGGGATATCCCCCAACGTCGCCTCGTTCGTGGGCGCGGGCACCGTGCGCATCAACATTCTGGGCGAAAGCGACGTCCAGCCGACGCCGCAACAACTCGATGCAATGCGCAAACTGGTCCATCAGGCGATGGAGGAGGGCGCCGTCGGGGTAACGACTGCGCTGATCTACGCACCCAACACCTATGCGAAGACACCCGAGCTGATCGCGCTGGCCAGGGAATCCGCGCGCTGCGGTGGCATCTATACGGCGCACATCCGCAGCGAAGGCGACCGCATCGAGGCGGCCGTGCAGGAGACCATCGATATCGCCAGGGCGAGCGGCGCACCGGCGGAGATCTATCACCTGAAGCTCTCGGGGCGTGACAACTGGGGCAAGCTCGATCAGGTCATCGCCATGGTCGAGAAGGCCCGCGCTTCCGGCACCCGCATCTCGGCCAACATGTACACCTACACGGCGGGCGCGACGGGCCTGGATGCCGCGATGCCGACGTGGGTGCAGAGCGGTGGCCTGGAGGCCTGGATCAGGAACCTGCGCGATCCTTCGATCCGGGCGAAGGTCGTGGCGGAGATGCGAACCCCGCATCCGGCGACCTGGGAGAATCTCTACAGTGCCGCGGGACCCGAAGGCACATTGCTGCTGGCGTTCAGGAATCCGGCTCTCAAGCCTCTCACCGGCAAAACACTGGCTGCCGTCGCCAAAGAGCGCGGCGTGTCGCCTGAGGACGCGGCGATCGATCTGGTCATCCAGGACGGCTCGCGCGTTGGCGTGGCGTACTTCCTCATGAGCGAATCCAACGTGCGACGCCAGGTGGCGCTGCCCTGGGTCAGCTTCGGTTCCGACGAGGCGGGTGATGCTCCGGAGGGTGTGTTCCTGCTTTCAGCCGCCCATCCGCGCGCCTACGGCAACTTCGCGCGCGTATTTGCGCAGTACGTGCGCAAGGACCACGCTCTCACGGTCGAGGAGGCGGTCCGCAAGCTGACTTCGCTGCCGGCCGACAACCTGTCATTGAAGGATCGGGGCCGACTCAAGGCCGGCGCATTTGCCGACGTCGTCGTCTTCGATCCCAGCACCATCCAGGATCACGCGACCTTCGACAAGCCGCACCAGCTCAGCACGGGTGTCAGCAACGTGCTGGTGAATGGCCAGTTCGCGATTCGCGATGGCGTAGCGACTCGCGCACCGACGGGGCGCGTGGTGCGGGGTCGTGCCTGGACTGGCACGGCCGGCGGCGGCTGCAAGGCCTCCGCGGATCAGTGGACGTGGAGCAAGTGAATTCCCTCCTGAGGTGCGATCATGCGTAACAGTGTTCCGGCCCTGCTGCTGTCCTGCCTCGCGGTAACCGTCGCCCACGCAGCGGCGCCAACAGCCGCCCATGGCACACTGCCGCCCGCAGAGTCCGGCACGCCCTCGAGCACCGCGGGCGGAACTACTTTTACGATCCCGCCCGGCTGGACGGCCACCACCAAGGGCAAGGCCGTGGTACTGACGCCGCCGGAGTCCGATCTGACGCTGGCACTGCTGGACGTCGATGCGAAGGACGAGCCCAGCGCGATCGCGGCTGGCTGGGCGGGTGTGGACACCACCTTCAAACGCCCTGTGCGCACGATCACTCCGGGCGGACCTCGCAACGGCTGGGATGAGCGAATCTTTGTCGATTACGAGGTCTCGCCGAACGAGAAGTCGGTCGTCACGGCCTTCGCCTGGCGCGCCCGCAAGATGTGGTTCGTGGGCATTCTGCGCGCCAGCGAGGCCACCGCGGAGAAGCGTGCCGGTCCGACGAACCTCATTCTCGGCAGCCTGCGCCCCAAGGGATATCAGAACGAGAGCTTCGAGGGTCGGACCGCCCACGCGATCGACTCATCGGTGATCGGTGAAATGAAGGCATTCGTCGCCGATGGGATGAGCAAGCTGCAGGTCCCGGGCGTCGGTTTCAGCCTCATCGATGGCGGCAAGATTGTTTACGAAGGCGGCGTCGGTGTGCGCGAGCTGGGCAAGCCGGACCTCGTGGATGCGGACACGCTGTTCATCGCCGCTTCCAACACCAAGGCGCTCGGAACCCTGCTGCTGGCCGAGCTGGTCGATGAGAAGAAGCTGCGCTGGGACGAGCCTGTCGTGGAAGCCTACCCCGCGTTCAAGCTGGGCGACGCAGCCACCACGCGCAAGGTCCTGATCCGGCATCTGGTCTGCGCCTGCACCGGCATGCCGCGCCAGGATCTGGACTGGATCTTCCAGGGCGCGCACGAGACCCCGGTCTCGGAGATGCAGAAGCTGGGCGCCATGCAGCCCACCAGCCACTTCGGCGAGGTGTTCCAGTACAGCAACTCCATGGCCGCGGCGGCGGGGTTCATCGCCGGCTCGATCGCGGTGCCCAACACGGAACTCGGACAGGCCTACGACACGGCAATGCAGAAGAAGGTACTGGGGCCGCTCGGCATGACCCACAGTACCTTCGATTTCAACAAGGCCATGCAGGGCAACTACGCGCGGCCGCACGATGTGGATGTCGATGGTCGCCTCGTGCTCGGTGAAATGACATTGAACTACACCATCATCCCGTTGCGTCCGGCCGGGGGCATCTGGACCAGCGCCCATGACCTGAGTCAGTACGTGATGATGGAACTGGCCAACGGCAAGCTCCCCGACGGCAGGCGCCTGGTCTCCGAGCAGAACCTGCTTGAACGGCGCAAGCCCAATGTCGTGGTGGGCGCGGATGTCGAGTACGGGATGGGGCTGATCGTCGACAACCGGTGGGGCGTCACGGTGGTCCGTCATGGCGGTGACCTCGCTGGCTATCACAGCGACATGATGTGGCTGCCGCAGTACAACGTCGGTGCCGTCATCCTCACCAACTCGGACACCGGATATGCCCTGCGTGGCCCGTTCCTGCGCAGGCTCGTCGAAATCCTTTTCAACGGCAGACCGGAAGCGCAGGCGCAGCTCGCGGCCGCCGCTACCCAGCTCAACGTCGAGCGCACCAAGACGCGCGAACGCCTCCAGGTGCCTGCGGACTCCTCGGCCGGCGCAGCGCTGGCCAAAGGTTATCGCAACGAAGCCCTGGGACGGATCGAAGTCACCCGTAACGGCAAGAAGGTGATCTTCGGCATGGGCATCATGCACAGCGAAGTCGCCTCCAGGAAGAACGACGACGGCAGTACGAGCTTTATCACGATCTCGCCGACCCTGCAGGGCTTCGAATTCGTGGCAGGAACGCATGATCGCAGGCGCACCTTGACCGCGCGCGATGCCCAGCACGAGTATGTCTTCGACGAGGAGTAACAGGAGACGGCTGTGAGCCAGCTGATTGCCGCAGAAGGCGTCAGTCGCGAGGAGATCGCGCGCACGGAGCGTTTGATCCGGCCGCGCATCCGGCGCACGCCGGTAGTCGAAGCGGACGGAGTGGAGTTCGGTCTCGGCCGCACGCGCCTGTGCTTCAAGCTGGAATTCCTGCAGCACGCGGGATCGTTCAAGACGCGTGGCGCCTTCGCCAATCTCCTGTTGCGGAGCATTCCTCCTGTCGGTGTGGCCGCGGCATCGGGCGGAAACCATGGGGCCGCCGTGGCGTTCGCTGCCCGGACACTGGGGATTCCCGCGAAGATCTTCGTCCCCAGCATTTCCTCGCCGGCCAAGATCGAGCGCATCCGCGGTTATGGCGCGGAACTCGTGGTCGGAGGGCAGGGTTACGCCGATGCCCTGGCTGCCAGTGAAGACTGGGTGAAGAGCTCGGGAGCCTTGCCGGTGCACGCCTTTGACCAGCGCGAGACTCTGCTCGGACAGGGCACGATCGGTCTGGAGTGGGAAGACCAGAGCGATCATCTGGATACTCTCGTCGTCGCCGTAGGCGGCGGCGGCCTGATCGGAGGCATCTGCGCCTGGTACGCAGGCAAGGTCCGGATCATCGCCGTAGAACCGGAGCGGGCTCCGACGCTCGCCAGGGCGCTGGCCGCGGGCAAGCCAGTCGATGCGGAAGCAGGCGGTATCGCAGCCGATTCGTTGGCACCGAGGCGGATCGGTGAGCAGGTGTTCCCGATCGCGAAGCAGTTTGTGGACCGTGTTGCTCTGGTCACCGACGAGTCCATCCGCGCGGCCCAGATGACGCTGTGGGACAGGTTGCGAGTGGTTGCGGAGCCCGGCGGAGCCGCCGCATTCGCCGCGCTCGCCTCCGGCCGCTATCAGCCGGAGCCTGGCGAACGCGTCGGCGTACTGGTCAGCGGCGGCAATACCATCGCGGTCAACTTCGGCCAGTAGCGCATGCGGCAAGGATCGAACCGCACTGCTATAGGGTGCGCTGGCTTCGCTGCCGGGCGCGGCCGGTGCGCTTCTTGCTGCTGAGCGGGACTGAACGGGCAAGCCTTGTCTCGAAGGAGCAAGTCATGAGTGCTCGTCAGTCCATCGGCATCCTGCTGCTTTTATCGCTGGCATCCCTGACCGTGGCGGTGGCTCGAGTACTGTGACAGGGGTGGAACCGCCCGGTCAACGCAGAAGATCCAGCGGCCGTGGCAGAACGGCAAGCAGTGACTCGCTGAATTCGGCGTCGATGTGGAAGAAGGCCATGCGCGCGATCCTGTCTGAGCGGTTCTCCCACGCATGATCGGTCCCGCGCTGGACCACCACGTCGCTCTTCTTCAGCACGACCTCGCTGTCGTCAAGCACCAGTACCACCTCACCCTCGATGACCACCGCATAATCCAGCGTCTTGGTCCGGTGCATGATCGTTCGCTTGCCGCCGGCGCTGGGTGGATAGATGTCGATGATCCGGATCAGATGTCCCGCAGCCGGCATGATGGTGAATTCGCGTTCGGTCGGTTCGCGCGGTTCCGTCGCCGTCAGTTCCGGCACCGCTTTCTGCACGTTCCAGATCTCGTAAAAATCAGCCCCCACGGCTGCGCCGCGCATCGGGTGATTCTGCGGCGGTGAGTTGTCTGACAACACGACGGACTTGCCGTTGCTGTCGTGGCCCGTGACGACGCGTCGGACGGGGTTCTGCATCACTGGTCTCCAGGAGGGTTGATCTGCAAAAACATCGCTCCGCGGCGGAGGAAGGCCTCACCCATGATCCTCTGACCGACGGCCAGATCATCCAGAGGGAGTGTGCCGTCCGCCTTCTCAGCCACGGGGCATCGTCCTGTCGTTGCGTGCCTTCTGCGAGTTTGCCTGCGACAGACACTCCACGAATGCTGTCGCAGCGGGCGAGAGCGTTCTGCCCGCGCGCGTCACCAATGTTACGGGCTGCATCACCACAGGCGCTGTCAGACGTCTGAAGCAGGCACCGCGAGTCCTGATCAAGGCCGCGGCTCGCTCGGGGAGCACGCTGATTCCAAGGCCGGCCTCGGCGAGAGCGACCGCCGTGCCCATGTATCCCACCTCGAAGCGGCGCGGCCCTACGGTAATTCCCTGGCTCGCCAGCACGGAGTCGATCAGAGGCCGGAATGCACTGGACCTCGAGAGCGCAATGATCGTTTCTCCCTCCAGGTCACGCCAGCGCAGCGATTTGCGATCGGCGAGGGGCGAGGAGACGGGCAGCACGGCACCCAGCTCGTCCTCGTAGAGCGTGCTCAATTCCAGCTCGGTCGGGGATCGCACGAAGGTGCCGATACCGATATCGGCCGAGCCCGCCCGGACGCTGTGCAGGATCTGGTCGGTGAGCACATCGTGCAATTCGACACTGATCTTCGGATACCGCTGCGCAAAGCGGGCGATCATTCGCGGCAGCAGGGTCGCGGCCGCCAGAGGCGAGGCCGCCACCACGACACGCCCGAGGCTCTTGTCGAGCAGCCCCTTCGCTTCAGTGACCGCGGTTTCAACATCCCGCAGCACGCGGTCGGCCAGTTGCAGCAGGTGGTTGCCCGCATCCGTGAGCGTGACCCTGCGGGTGGTCCGGTCGAGGACCGCCAGTCCCAGCTGTTCCTCCAGGTCGCGAACCAGGGCACTGACGGCCGATTGAGTCAGGTTCAATTCCCGCGCCGCGGCGGTGAAGCTGCCCTGACGCGTGACGGCTACGAACGCCCGCATCTGCCGCAGGGTGAGATTCATAAATAAAGGTACTGAGTGCGATACACAAAGTTGATTGTATTGTATATCGGTCCCTGCTCCAATGATCGCGCCGGGTACCGGTGGGCGGCGGAGCATCGCGCAGCCCTCACACGCTCGGGCAGCAGGTCCGGGCTGTTCGCATCGAGAGGTCCGTGGTGACGGCGTATCCTGAAGTGAATCTGTATATCGGTGGCGCCTGGAGGACGGCGGCCGAGTCTCAGCCGGTACTCAACCCGGCCACCGAGTCGGTCATAGGCCAGGTTCCCGTTGCAACACACGCGCAACTGGACGATGCGCTGGAGGCCGCGCAGGCCGGATTCAGGCTGTGGAGCGCGTTCTCGCCGCGCAGGCGCGCCGAAATCCTGCTGAAGGCCGCCGTGCTCATGCGGGAGCGATCCGAAGAGATCGCCCGGGCCATCACGCTCGAGCACGGCAAGCCGCTGGCGCAGGCGCGACTGGAAGTGATCCGCGGCTGCGAGTTCTTCGAATGGGATGCCGCCGAAGGCCAGCGTATCTACGGGCGCGTCATCCCGAGCGAACCGGGCATCAGGTACATCGTGCAGCATCAGCCCATCGGGATGGTGGCGGCCTTCTCGCCCTGGAATTTCCCCTTGAGCCAGCCCTCGCGCAAGGTCGCTGGCGCACTCGCGGCGGGCTGCTCGATCATCCTCAAGGCATCCGAGGAGACGCCGGCCGGTGCGATGCATATCGCCCGTGCACTGCATGATGCCGGTCTGCCAGCCGGTGTGCTGAACCTGGTATTCGGTGTGCCCGCCGTGATCTCCGAGTACCTCATCCCGAAGAAGCAGACGCGGCTCATTGCGTTCACGGGCTCCACGGCCGTGGGCAAGCATCTCACCCGGCTTGCCGCGGACCACATGAAGCCGGTGCTCATGGAATTGGGCGGCCACGCGCCGGTGATCGTCTGTGATGATGTTGACCCGGTCGCCGCCGCAATCATGTCGGCCGTGCGCAAGGCCCGCAATGCGGGCCAGGTCTGTACGTCTCCGACACGCTTTTACGTGCAGGACGCCATCTACGCGGTCTTTGCCCGGGTCTTTGCCGAGAGGGCCCGCAGCGTGAGAGTGGGAGACGGTTTTGACTCCGGCACCGAGATGGGGCCCGTTGCCAATTGCCGGCGCATCGAAGCCATGGAAACACTGGTTGCCGATGCGAGGCACAGGGGAGCGCGGGTTCTTGCCGGTGGCGAGCGTCTCGGACGCGACGGTTACTTCTTTCCGGTGACCGTGCTGGCGGAGGTGCCCGACACAGCGCGCGTCATGCGCGAGGAACCGTTCGGACCGCTGGCCGTGATCAATCCGGTGTCTTCGATCGACGAGGCGATCCAGAAGGCCAACGCGCTGCCGTTCGGGCTCGCCGCTTACGCTTTCACCCATTCGGCCCACCGGGCCAATGTGCTGGCCGAGGGCATCGAAGCCGGCAATCTCTCCATCAACACGCTCGAGGCCTCGGTCGCGGAAACTCCCTTCGGCGGCGTGAAGGAAAGCGGTTATGGCAGGGAAGGTGGCACCGAGGGACTGTTCAATTACACCATCGTCAAGAACATCTCGCACAGCATGACGATCTGACCGACCATCGGAGGCCGCACGTTTGAGTCAATACAGCCGCAAGGACGCAAAAGCCTATGCCCGGGCCCACCTGAAGGGGATCTGGGCCGCGGCGCTCACTCCGTTCCGCCCGGATCTGAGCCTGGATGAGGACGGCTTGCGCGCGAACATCCGCCACTGGACCCAGGGCCTGGGCATCGACGGTCTGTTCATCTGCGGCAAGCAAGGCGAGTTCTTCTCCATGTCCGTGCAGGAACGCAAGCGCGCCTTCGAGCTCGCGGTCGAGGCCACACCCCCCGGCCACCACACCATCATGTCCTGTTCGGACCAGAACCTGTCCGTGGTCATCGATCTGGCCCGGCATGCCCAGCACGTGGGTGCGGACTTCATTGTGGTGCACGCGCCGATGCTGCATTTCCTCACGGCGCAGGAGGAGACGGTCCTCGAATACTACAGAGCGATAGCCGCGGAAGTGGACATCGGCATCGCCCTGTGGAGTCATCCCGACAGCGGCTATCTGCTCTCGCCGCAGCTCTGCACTCGTCTGGCCGACATCGACAATGTGGTCGCCATCAAATACAGCGTACCGCGACCGATGTACTCCGAGCTGACGCGGCTGGCCGGCGAGCGGATCCTCGTCAGCAGCTCGTCGGAGCAGGAGTGGCTCGACAACATCCTGGAACTCAACTGGCAGGTGTATCTGTGCTCCTCGCCGCCGTATCTTCTGCAGACGCTGGCAGACCGCAGGATGCGGGAATATACGGACCTGGCCTTCCGGGGGCAGGCACAGCAGGCGCGCGTCGTGCGCGACAGCCTGAATCCGGTGCGCGCGGCGCTTCGACGGACGCGGCCGGCCGAGAAGCCGCATGCTCACCAGAAATACTGGCAGGAGTTGCTGGGCCAGACTGGCGGGCGCGTCCGCGCACCCCTGCTCGAGCTGACCGATGAAGAACGTCACGCGACGCGTGCGGCGTTCGAGCGGTGCGGACTGGACCGGAGTGTTCTGGCCAGCTCATCCGCAGCGGCCGCACCGCATACAGTGGCCGCGCCGTCGACAGCGGCCGCACCGTCGACGGCGGCCGCACCGTCGACGGCGGCCGTTCAACGCGCTGCCCGCACGACTGGGTGCTGATCGATGTCCACGGGCAAGTCACTCGAGGCATTCAGCCTGCAACGCTGGATCGATGAGCATGCCCATCTGCTCAAGCCGCCCGTGGGCAACCAGCAGATCTGGACCGGTGCCGGGCTGATGGTGACGGTGGTCGGCGGGCCGAATCAGCGCACCGATTTCCATGACGATCCGGTCGAGGAGTTCTTCCATCAGCTCCAGGGTGACATGGTCCTGAAGGTGTTCGAGGACGATCGCCATTACGATGTGCCGATTCGTGCAGGGGAAGTCTTCCTGCTCCCGGCTCACCTGCGGCATTCACCCCAGCGGCCCCAGCCGGGCTCGATCGGACTGGTGATCGAGCCACCCCGACCGGAAGGCCTGCTGGATGGCTTCGAATGGTATTGCTTCCAGTGCCTGCGCCTCGTGCACCGGGTCGAGGTGGACCTGGTGAGCATCGTCGAGGACTTGCCACCGCTTTTCAGCGGCTTCTACGCAAGCAAGTCCGCGCGCACCTGCCCGCATTGCGGCACCTTGCACCCGGGCAAGGTACCGCCGGCCGATTGGGTGCGACTGTGAACCACGAGATCCGGCTGCCACGCATGCCGCTGCGTGTGGCCCTGATCGGCTGGGGTGCGATCAACCGGCGCGTCGCCGACTTGTTGTCGTTGCGTGCGCGCGAGCAGATCTGCATCGTCGCCATCGGCGCTCGCGATCCGGCACGGGTGACGTCGGCACCATCGGGTGTCAGGATCCTGAGAAGACCCGAGGAACTGGCCGGGATCGGGCTGGATCTTGCCGTAGAGGCCGCGAGCAGTGACGCTGTCGCAACCTGGGGCGACTGGGCGCTGCGTCACGCGCGGGCATTCATCGTCGCCTCAACGAGCGCATTCTGTGACACGGAGCTGCTTGATCGGATGATCCGGACGGCCGAAGCCCACGGCAGCCAGATTATCGTTCCGCCCGGCGCTCTGGCCGGCATGGATGGCCTGGCAGCTGCTGCGCTCCTGCAACTGGACAGTGTCGTCCACCGCATCATCAAGCCTCCCGCGGCGTGGCGCGGTACGGCAGCGGAATCCCTCACCGCACTGGACGGCCTTTCACGGGCAGTGACGTTCTACACCGGTACGGCCCGGGAGGCGGCAGCCCGCTTTCCAAGGAACGCCAATGTCGCGGTGATCTCGGCCCTGGCGGGGATCGGACTCGACCGGACTCGCGTGGAGCTGTCCGCAGATCCTGCGGCACGCGAGAACATCCACGCGCTCAGTGCGTCGGGGGCCTTCGGCACGCTCGAGGTCCGCATCGAGAATCGGCCCCTGACAGGCAACCCCAGATCCTCGGAGATGGCGGCCCTGAGCCTGGTCAGGATCATCGAGAACCGGGTCCGGGCGCTGGCGTGCTAGGCCCGTTCGTCCGCAATGCATGGTACGTGGCTGCCTGGTCCACGGAGGTTCCGGCAGGTCAGCCGTTCGCACGGCAGATATTGGGTGAGCGCCTGGTCATGTTCCGCGACTCGCGCGGTGGCATCGCGGTCGTGGAGGATCGCTGTTGCCACCGGGGCCTGCCGCTGTCGCTGGGCCACATCGTGGCTGACACGATCGTCTGCGGCTATCACGGGATTTCATACAACGCGGCGGGCAGATGCGTCGCCATTCCCGGTCAGCGCCACGTTCCACCAGCCATGCGGGTGAGGTCTTATCCGGTCGTCGAGCGGGATGAACTGATCTGGGTATGGATGGGAGCCGGCGAGGAGGCCGACACGGCCCTCGTACCTTCCTACCCCTATCACGACGACAGAGCCCGATGGCCGCATCGAACGCACTGGCAGGTTCTCAGGTGCGCTCACACCCTGGTTATCGACAACCTGCTCGACCTGACTCACCTGGCCTTCGTGCACAAGCGGACGATCGGCGGTGATCCGGACGCGCATACCAACGCCGAGTTCTTGGTCGAAGCGACGCCACGAGGTGTCAGGCTGATGCGCTGGCTCCTCGACTCAATGCCTCCACCCACCTACGTGAACGCGGTTGGCTTCAAGGGACGGGTGGACCGATGGATGGAATTCGAGTTCATTGCTCCAGGAGCCGTGCTGCAGTTCACCGGGGCACTGGATGTCGGGCAGGGTGCCTACGAGCGGGGTAACCGCGAGGGTGGCTTCGCCCTGCGCATCTTCCACGGCATTACCCCGGAAACGGCCGACACGTGCCACTACTTCTGGTCTGGCTGCCATGGCTATCGCCAGAGCGAAGCGGCCGTGACCGACCAACTTTACACCGTGCTTGCCGCCACCTTCGCCGAGGATGCCGCCATTCTCGAGGCGCAGCATGTCAGCGTCCGGTCCCGGCCCGCGCCGCTGTTCAGCACGACACATGATCGCGCTCGGGTGATCGCGGAGCGCAAACTCCAGGAGCTGCTGGCGGCCGAGGCGGGGACAGCCCATACCGTCGGCGGCTGACCGGCCCGGCAGTCGCACCGGCAACCGAATTGGCATAGGATCACCCCGACACCAGGCCGGCCGGGTTCGGGCGCCGCACGCGAACGCCAGAACCGGCCCCGAAACACACGATAAATCCAAGAGGGGCGGGAGGGGCTGTGGATATCAACAAGATCATTGCGCGCGCCAAATCGATTCTGCTGACGCCACGGTCGGAATGGCCGGTTGCCGAGGCTGAGCCTGCGACAGTGGGCAGCGTTTACGGCAACTATATATTTGTCATGGCAGCGGTTCCTGCCATCGCGCGCTTTGTGTCCCTGTCACTGATCGGCGTCTCCGCGGGATTCCTCGGATCCTACCGCATCGGCATCGGTGCGGGATTGACAGGGGCGGTCCTCTCCTATGTCTGGTCGCTGCTCGGGGTCTTCATCATGGCGCTCGTGGTGGATGCGCTTGCGCCCTCATTCGGCGGCCAGAAGAACCGTGTCCAGGCCGTCAAGGTCGTGGCGTACTCGTTCACGGCGAGCTGGGTCGCCTCCGTGATCGCAATCATCCCCGGCCTGGGACTGCTGGCCGCGCTGGCAGGTCTCATCTACAGCATCTACCTGTTGAACATGGGTCTACCCGTCATGATGAAGTGCCCGCCGGAGAAGTCCGCGGGCTACACCGCCGTGTCGGTCATCGTAGGTCTCGTGATCTTTATCGTGATTGGCGCGGTCACGGCAGGCCTGGGAGTCCGCGGGGGGATGATGGGTTTCCCCGGGCGCACGTCCATCACCGAAAGCTCCAGTTCATTCGACAAAGGCACGGTGGGCAGCAACCTCACCTCGTGGGCCAGCAAGATGGAGCAGGCCTCCAGGCAGATGGAAGCGGCGCAGAAGTCGGGCGACAAGACTGCGCAGGCGAATGCGGTCGGTCAGATGGTCGGGGCCGCGCTCGGCGGAGGCGGCAAAGTCGAGTCGCTGGCGCCGGACAGGATCAAGCCGTTCGTGCCGGAGACATTGGCCGGGTTGCCGCGCACGTCGGTGTCGGCCGAACGCAATGGCGCCATGGGATTGCAGGTATCCAAGGCGCGGGCGCGCTATTCCGATGGCGCACAGCACAGCCTGGACCTGGAAATCACCGACACCGGCTCGCTGAAGGGTGTGATGGGGTTCGCCGCGGGATGGGCCGGCGTCGAGCAGGACACCGAGACCGATTCGGGGTACGACAAGACCTACAAGAGCGGCGGCAACCTGGTGCACGAGAAATGGGACAACCGCAACAGGTCCGGCGAGTACGCCGTGGTCGTGGGCGATCGCTTCGCGGTGCAGGTATCCGGAAGCGCATCGAGCATCGATGATCTCAAGTCGGCGGTGGCCAGCGTCAACCTGTCGGGTCTCGAGGCCCTGAAGGACGAAGGCGTCAAGTCAAACTGACGCGCGGCGCAGGGGCTGCACTCTTCGATGAGCTTCAACGCGCATCCCGACCAGCGCGGACGTCGCGCCCGCCCGGATCCGGGCATAACCTATTGAATAGATGGATTATTGTATTTCAGCGCATGGCTGAACAGGGCGCGCGCGCGCCGCAGCTGAACCGCACGGACGGCAATCGAGGCGAGGGCGTAGGCCACCACGATTGCGAGACCCAGTCCGGGGTGAATGCGCTCGAGGGCCCATGTCGCCACGGCATAGGTGAGCGGCACGCAGGGGATATCCGGGAACAAGGCAGCTCGCGCATTGGGCTGACGCCCGTTGCGCAGGTGAACGAGGTTGCCTCGCGTGATCTGCAGAGCGAAGCCGACGAAGCACGACAGAACTGCGAGCGCAACAACCAACCCGTACGTCGCCATTGCCGCCCCGACCCCAACAGCCTGCACGCCAGTATGGGCGTCACGCCTCGCGGCTGTCGATCCTTGCCGCGCCTGCCCATAAGCAGCTGATTCCGCGAGTGGTGTCGGCCAGACATCGCGCCCGGCTGCATCGCCCCTGCGGCCCGGCAGCATTGCCCTTCCGGCGCCGTCGCATCGCGCCTGCGCTGCGGACACATCGCCGGGCCAGATTCTCCCTGCGGCCCGGCCATGTTGTGTCGTGCCGGTATCAGTCCGGCCACATCGTGCGCCCTCACGACCGGGATGTCATTTTGCGGCAAGCTGCGCCGGGATCTCGATACCGCTCGCCGCGGCCTCTTCGAGCGTGTGATTGGCCAGGTAGATCTGCGTGACCAAGGGCGCCTTGACGGTGCGGACGGCGCCCCCGAGCGCCTGCTGATAGCACCCCTTGAAGTTGGCAACCGGTTCCAGACCCACCCGGTTGCTCCGGCCGCAGGCAATCCAGGCGGCGTTCTCGATCCGGTCATAGAGCTTCTGTGCGTCGGCGGGCCGGCTCAGATCCAGACCCTGGGCGTTGACGTGCAGGGCGACGGTCACCCGGTAGTCCTTGGCGGCGACAGCGCCGGCCAGAGCCGTGCAGACAACTGCGGCAACACCGGCAAACACGCGGGCTTTCACTCGAGTGGCGTTCGTATGCATGTGGGACTCCTGTTGGCTTGCGGACTGGACGGGCCACTGGCGGCGCGTCGTCGATCCGTTTTGCCCATTCCCTGACAACGAGTGCCGCAACGGCGAAATGACAACCATCAAATGCGAATCGGCTGACACGTGCCCGCTTTGCTCCCGGGGTTGCCCAACGGCCGAAAATAGTGGTTGTCAAAACAGGCCCGCGGGACTCATATACCTGTAAGGAGGCAGAGAATCGTAGTGAGCGCGGCGGATCCAAAACCACCCCTGGTCGAGCGGCTGTTCGCCGAGCATGGGGGCGCCCTGCAGGCCTTCTTCCGCAGGCGCATCCGCGCCAAGGCGGATGCACTGGATCTGGCACAGGAGGTGTATCTGCGCATGCTGCGGATCACCAATCAGGAGGCCCTGCGCAATCCGGTCCTGTACCTCTATACCGTGGCCAACAACCTGGTCAAGGAACACTCGGTACTCGAAAGACGGCAGGCAAGCGGCATCGATGTCGATGAGATCACCGAGCACGAACACGAGCAGCTCGAAGTACTGCCGAACTTCGAGGGAGACGTCGACGCCGCGCAGCGCGCGCAGCGACTCGAGACGGTATTGAAGCAGCTGCGTCCGAAGTGCAGGACGGCGGTCCTGCTGCGTTTTGCTCACGGCCTCTCCTACCGCGAGGTCGCGCTTCGTCTTGGCGTTTCCCCGCAGATGGCGCAGAAGTATGTAGCCCAGGCGTTGAGTCATTGTCGCCGCCGCATGGCGCGACTGAGTTGAACCCATGAAGTCCAAACAGGATGAAGTGCGCGGCCCAATCGCCGATCAGGCGGGCGAATGGTTCGCCGCGAACGATGCAGAGTCCCTGGATGCCCGGCAAGCCGCGGATCTGGCCGGCTGGCTCAAGACCTCGCCGCTGCACGTCGAGGAGTTTCTGGGAGTTGCCGTCATCGCACGCGACATGCGGGAGCTGAGCGTCAACCCGGAGTACTCCATCGAGGCGCTGCAGGCGCAGGCGCGCAGCGAGGATGATGAATCGATCCCGCCTTTCTGGCGGCGGCTGTTGGGCAGTTCCGGGGAGAACCCGGTCGGTGGCTGGCGTTTCGCTGGCGTTGCGCTGGCCGCGTTGGCCGTGGTGTGTGTGGGTGCGCTCGGGCTGTGGCGCGCGAGTCCGGTCGAGCACGTGTCGGCTCCGGTGGAAGCCGCGGTGCTGCGCCTTGAGACACGCCATGGTGAGCAGTTGACTCATCGGCTTGCGGACAACTCGGTGCTGCATCTGAATACCGACAGTGCCGTGACGGTACGGCCTGGCACGAACGAATGGCTCGTCGAGGTGACCTCCGGCGAGGTTGCATTCGACGTACCCCACATGCCCGAGCGACTTTTCCGGGTGGTCGCAGGGGGAGCCGAGATCCGGGATCTGGGGACCAGGTTCGATGTGCGTCTGCAGGGCGAGACCACCCTCGTCACGGTGATGGAGGGTCAGGTTGCCGTCGGATTGGCCGCGCCTGAGGAGGGCGTCGGCTCGAGCCTGCGGCACGCATCGCAGGAGG
>Ga0335069_10002912_pt1 | contig 26093 bp, 22 predicted proteins | sample Lox_Sample_11_FD_206714 | JGI IMG/M metagenome (GOLD analysis project Ga0335069, IMG submission 206714) | Soil microbial communities from Loxahatchee National Wildlife Refuge, Florida, United States - Lox_Sample_1.1 | ecosystem: Environmental > Terrestrial > Soil > Wetlands | place: USA...
TTCCCTCGTGGTGCGAGGGTCCGGCCAAACAATCGATTCTCGATTTCGTTACGAGAGTGACAACGGCCGGAGGTCCGGACTTCGTCCCCGAGCCCGACCGGATCGCGGTCTTTGACAACGACGGTACACTTTGGTGCGAGCAGCCGGTCATCCAGCTCGCCCACATCATGGAGCGCTGGGTGGAAATGGCGCAGCAGAATCCGGCGCTGCGCGATCAACAGCCGTGGAAGGCGGCCGTCGACAAGGACATGACGTGGTTCCGGACGGCCATCAAGAAGCACTATGGCGGTGACGAAAGCGACATGCCCGCCATAGCGAAGGGTGTGCTCAGCGCGTTCGAAGGTCTGACCACTGAGGAATTTGCCGAGCGTGTGGATGCCTTCTTCCGAGCGGCGTCGCATCCCAAGCTGAAGCGGCTCTATCGCGACTGCTGGTACGCACCGATGGTCGAACTCCTGCGCTTTCTCGAAGCGCACCGGTTTATGAACTACATCGTATCGGGCGGTGGGCGTGATTTCATCCGTCAGATCGCCGGCGAGATCTATGGCATCCCGCCGGAGCGAGTGGTCGGCACCAGCAGTTCGATCGGGTTTCGCGAACAGGGTGACGGAGGCGACCTGCTGATGAAAGCCAAGCTCGATGTTTTCGACGACGGGGCGGTCAAGCCGACGCGGCTCTGGAGCCGGATCGGGAAGCGTCCTATTTTCGCTGCGGGCAATTCCAACGGCGATATTCCGATGCTGCGATTCGCTAACCGTCCGCCGCGGCCAGCATTGCGGCTCCTCGTACTCCATGACGACGCGGCTCGCGAATTCGATTACGTCTCCGGGGCGGAACGGTCACTGGAGCTGGCGAAGCAGTACGGATGGACGGTCGCCAGCATGAAGAACGATTGGAAAGTTGTCTTTCGGTCATGAGTACATCGGCCGACACCCGAATGGCCGCGTTCGGAAATTCCACGGGCGATAAGGAGATGCTGCAATACACCCAGGGTGGCAGCGGAGCGCCCTTTGAACTGTTAGTGCTGCACGATGATGTTGCGCACGATTTCGCCTACGGCCCAGCCCGCCTACTGGACGAGTACGCCAAGCAGAATGGCTGGATCGTCGTTAGCACGAAGAATGATTGGAACCGTATCTTCGCGTTCGAAAACGTCACGCAGGTTAGTGTTCAAGAACCCGAGCAAGCCAGGAGTAAGCTGAGGAGACCCGGATGACGTGGAAGCAACAGGCACGACGTATCCATACGGAGGCACAGACGTTCTACTTTGCCTTCAAACATCCCCGCGTGCCTTGGTACGCAAAGGTGGTCGCGGTATGTACGGCAGGCTACCTGTTTAGTCCAATTCAGCTGATTCCGAGCTTCATTCCAGTGATCGGCTTCCTGGATGATTTCCTCGTTCTCTTCCTCGGGGTGAAGCTGCTTCAGAGAATCATTCCACCGGACGTTCTTGCGGAATGTCGTCAGCAAGCCAACGACGCCGATATGCGGCGAAAAGATGAGGTCAGATCGAGAGCTGCGGTCGTTGCGTTTGTTGCAGTTGTTACTTTGTGGCTGCTCGCAGCGATCACGGCCAGCAGACTGATAGCCGCCCATATATATCGCTAACTCCGCAAAATGGCGCATGGCCACGGCAGTTATCGGCAGACGCTTTACTTGAGATTTGTGGGAAGCGGGTGAGCACAAAACTACAGATTTCCGCCCGTTAAATTAACCCACCCTTTCGTCCTATGGCGTGGGTCAGATCGGTGAGGGTGAGATTTGTGCGCGACGACCGCCCCCGACGAATTGCCGCCCGATCTCAACAATCTCAAATCGCTGTCCAGATACGGCGTTCTGGGAAATGATGACCAAGGTTCCGAACTGATTGTCGATCACTCGTAAGTGATCTTACGCTCGCTTACCACGATTAGTACTGGGAAGTCGGCTTTTGGGAAGTGATCTCCGCGCGTGGCATCGACTCTGGACGGATTACGGGCAAAACAAAAGTAACCCAGAAAGTCGCAGATTGAGCGTCAAGTCCTGGCAGCCGTAACCGGACAATCCAGTTCCGCTGCCCCCGCATCGCCAGATAGTCCATCCGCTACGCCATCCAAGCTGGGTGTAGTAATTTCCCGTCAGCGCGTAATACCACCGCAAAGTATCTTGGGTATCAAGCGGACGGCAAGACTGACGCTTGCCAACCTTTCCTTTTATGTCCCCCAAAAAAATTGGTTGGTCAATTACATAAGTAAGATGCTGACTCCGACCGAAATCCAAGAGAATCGCCGTCAACTGGCCTCACAACGGAAGAGGGCCACGCTGGCGTCGGTCCACGAAAGAAATCATCGGCGTCCAGCTCAATTTGACTCGACTTGTCCACTCTGTCGCTTTCAAGGGAAGAGAGCAATAGAGGGCGGGCAGGCCGACAAGATACACCTATCGGAAGAGCTGTACCAGAGGCTGGCGGCCCTTACCTCCGAAGGAAAGGACGGTGAGACAAGCTGATCAGTCGCGGTTCTGGCTGCCGGTCAGACGGCCAGGGCTGAGTATGACCTGTATGAGGGGAAACCCAGGAGAAGTACAACGTTTCCTAACAGCGCCGTCCGGGACCACGCCGTAGAGAGCCGGCGAGAAGTGAAATAATCACGCGGGACATGGCCGGCTGATAACCGACCAAAGTGGGTTTTCCGCGTAGCGCTATCAAAACAATACGAACTACAATTCGAAAAAGGAAAAGAAAAGAGGACAACAACCCGGATCGGATAAATGCAAACAGGATTACAGGATCGCGAAAGGCAACTCGCACGAAACAGGAATTGGACTGGTTAAATTTAAGGGCTGGAAGATACTCTTGAATTTCAAAGGAAACAGGACCAGAAAGGATTTGGACCAAGATAGGACATTTGGTTTTGTTGTGAGGTTGGGGGAGGGACACTTGGCGGTTCCTCCCCCAGCACTGCAGGAAGAAACGGCGGTTTGCCATGCAAGACGGACGGATAAGAGTGACGTGGAGTGAGGGCTGGTGTCGCTGGAACGTTAGCGGCGAAGGAGCCGGGTTGCTCGAATGCATTCCAGCGGAAGCTCGGACGGAAGCCTGTAAGCAAAACGCGTTGCAACGCCTCACCGTCTATTTAGCTAACCGAGGGATAACGCTCAAGCGGGTGGCCCCAGACCTATACGAGCAGGCAAATGGGGAATCGGACCGTCCCTGCGGAACGGAAGCGGCCGAATGAACGAACGAGAGTTCCACGCAGCAATGCGGCAACTGATCGCGGAGAAGGCCAAAGAAGACTCCCAAATAGGAAGAACCATCCGACAACTGCAGGCGCAGATACAGAAGCAGCAAGAGAACGATGCAAAACGCCGAGCGAGAGAGGACAAGTTCCTACAACGCCGCCGAGCGGCCATCGAGAAAGACCGGCTTCGTACCGAGAGACTGCTAAGGGGAGAAAAACCCTATAGGTCCCAAGCCCAAAAATCGGCACTAGCCATGAAGAACGCAGCGGCAAGCGTGGCAGCACGACGGAAGAAGAATCAAGGATGGCTTCATCACGTCCTTCAACAAACGGAGATGAAGCGAATCAGGCAATTCCGAGAGGACACGCCAGAAGTGCTGAGACCATGGCAACAGGCCGGAGGGAAGGCGAGGGCTCGGACGCGCCGCTATCGAGCAGGTGAAGGAGGTTGTTTTCCGAGAAAGCCGGGATCAAGGAAGTCCGTGGTAGCAGTGCTGAACTAGAGAACAGTTCGCCGCGTACCATTTGGGAGGGATATGGCGGTGCAAACCTTTTTGAGGGATTGAATTTTGGCGAGGCACAGGTTGCTCTTCAATCGTGTCTCTATTCTTCAGATTGTTCCAGTCGATAAACCGGTGGTACTACCGATTCTTTCCGCCAATGCGAATCGCGAGGAAGTGCACTGATTCCTGCTTATCGGGTAATCCAGCTGCGTCTGGCAGGTCGGTGGAACACCATCTGATGTAATTCATGACTTGAAAGGCGATGAGAGCGGACAGGCTAAGGTCGCGGATTTTCCACACGCGGATGATAATGCCAGTGACCTTCATCATTTGGATAATCGTTGTCCGTCACACGTTCGAGTAGCATCTATTGCGTTTGATAATTGGCGAGACTATCTTTTTTGGTAATAAATCACTTAAGGTGCCCACCATGCATGATCCAATCGACATTTATCGCAAAGAAGTGACGCAACGAATATTAGTGGCGAGATCGCAAGGAGGATGGGAGGGTGCGCACTCGGATTTCAAGCGTGAACTTGGGGCAAAGTCAAGGGATCACGCGAAACTACTGAAACACATGCTGGCGTTTGCCAACACGCCACGACGTACTGACGCGTACATCATCTTTGGTGTCAGTGAAGACAAGGATCGCAACCTCTTTGAGCACATTGGAGTCTCAGATGTGGGCTTTCCTTCGAAGGAGACGATCGAACAAATTACTCACGAATATACTCATCTAGAGAACGTCTTTGTGGATTCTCATTTTCTCTTGGATGGCAAGCGGACTCCGTATGTCGTGATTCCGATGCAATATGAAGGTCCCCATTCAGTAGCGCGGCCCTTAAACATCGGTGGAGGGACACTCAAACCTAATGAGATCTTCTGTCGGTACGGAAGTAGGAGTGTTAGAGCAACACCGCGAGATGTGTCCCGGATGAAAGAGGATTGGGGATCGTGGTTTTTGGATGGGCGATACGAGAAGAATGCAATCTCTCTTCTAAATTCACTCAAAAAGCGATTCCCCAAGCACAGGCAATTACAAGATCTGGGATTCTGCGTACGTCTCGTCTACGACAGTAGTTTCAGCGACGAATTTGGATCACACGAACTACCGGTTTTAGTTCACGCATATTGGGGTTTTGAGCCCGTTAATCCTGACGCGGTAGAAAAGGTCTTGAGTGATCAAGTGGGTCCAGTGGTTCGAAGGACGATTATCGGGCCCCGATTTGATCCCGATACCGTCGCAGCCGCGAACTCAGTGATGGTTCAGTGTATCCCTCTTGACGAAATATACTTTGTTAATGATTCATACGCAAAGCTCTGCCGTGCGTTTTTGCAGCAATGGGAAAAGGAGCGGTCAGATCGGCACCTGAGCTCGATCATTGATTTGGATTTTCGGTTCACCGGACTTCGCAGCGAAGCACCATCTCGCAACTCGATACTCACATTTCTTGAAGATCAGTTAAAACAAGGGGAGCGATCTGCGGTGCTCGTTCACGGCGACTTCGGATGCGGCAAGACGACTACAGCAAAGAGACTGGTCGCCGATATGTACGAGGAATATCTGCGAGGTAATTCGGCGGTTCCCAAAGTCCTCTATGTGAACGTTAATAATATCGATATACGGTCCAGACGCGATGAGTGCATCGAGGGTGAGATTGCTCGGTATCGCTTAGCAGGTGATCTGGTTAAAGATCTTGTTCAACAAGTTGCCAGAGACGAAATAAACCTCATCTTTGACGGAATAGACGAAATGGCCAAGCCGTATACCGCGGCTGGGCGCAAGGACGCAATTCAATTACTACGAGACGTAGTGAATCGTCGTGCGGCCGTTTATTTCATCCGAAGTTCATACTATCCGGAGCTCGGTGAGATGATCTCTAATTTTGGCGCGCTCGCGGATGTGGATTTCAAAACGCAAAAGAGTCGGACAGTCGTAGCCCAAATAGTTGGGCTGACACAAGAACAGGTGACTGAGTATCTAGATTCTCGCCTGGGGTTTGAGGACGGTGCCGCTATTCGTAGCGCATTGCATAGGCTTGGTCTTGAATCATTCCTTGCTGATCCGCTAATCGTGTCCTTGGTCTGTTCACTGTTCGAAGAAGAGGGCATTGGGAGCCTTCAAGCGTTTCCCAAAGAAGGACAAAAGGCCTACTTTCTTGGCTACCTAGTAGGGGAATTATTGGAGCGCGAGCAGAAAAAACGACAACGACATGGAGGCCTGGCGGAGGATTTCAAGCTCTTTCAGCAGGTACTTAGGGCGGTCGCGTTTAGCATGATTTGTAGAGGTAGACCTCACATTTCCAATAGCCAACTACAAGCCTTCGTTTATCGCGCTTTAGAAAATGTTACGAGCCAGACACCCGAGGCCGTCGATGCATTCAGAACGATGGCATGGATCCACCGATCGCAAGACGGAGAATTGGCTTTTCGTCACGAGGCGCTGACTCTTGTTTGCGCAGCACAGCACGTGATTACGATGTTTGAACGTCGCGATGTTATAGGCCTGGATGATTGGCAATCAAATGCGCCTCTCGCTGATGTTGTTTGTCAGTTTGCTGGCGAAACAATTCGGAGTGAGGCCGTTCTCGGTGCCGTCGAGATGCTAAGCAGTAACTTGCAATTTAACGTTCGCCAACTCGCAAAAAACGTTTTATTGGCAGCGTCCCGCCGAATGGATTTTGAGGGCGTTCCAGAAGACGAGTTAGATGAGCGCACGATGGCCGGAATCTGCCGAGGAATCGTATCTGAACTCTCTCTGGCCGGGTTGCCAACCAGAATCTTGCTTAAATCTCTTGGTGAAAAGGCATCACTACAATTGACGATCGTGTTGATGTGGTTTTTTTCGAAAGAGAGTCCTGGGGATTTCATTGTGCCGATCGCTGTAGACGTGATTCGTCCGAGAATTAAAAGAGATTGGAATTTCTGTGACGAATTACGCACGGTCAAAGAACGCCCTGGTACGTCGTTCGACTCACTGCTTCTAAAGGACCTTCGTATAAGTCTGGCAGACTTGATGGACTCAACGCAGTATGAGGCGATCTTCAAAACCATTTACAGTGCTGCAAACATCGACACACCTGCCAGACAATATGCGGAACGCACCTTAAAGGGAATCGAGGGGGAAAAACTGCGTCTGAGGCAGTTCAGGCAAGCTCGCGGCAAGAAATACTGACAACATTCATCTGTGCGATCTTGTGCCCCTAAGGCTTCGCGTGATTCATGAGTGATGAACTCCTATTCGACAAAGGCGATATCTTCTCGGCCATCCAGGGGCAAACCGAGGCCCTCAAAAAGAAGGTGAAGTCGATCCCTGCCAATACGCTCTTGAATGCGAGCGAGCAGGACCTTATCCAGGCGGTGGTAGAGGAGTTCCGGCTTGATGTGCCAGTCATCAAAGACGACGAAATTTATATCGCCCACGCGGGTGAGACTCAGGTTGACGTAAGCCGCGATCCTATGCGGAGGTTCATTTACGATGCTTACTCCGGGCCGGCCTATGTGCCCGGAAACAGGACTGTCATCGCGGTGCCATTCGAAGGAGACTCCGGGTTTTTCAAGATTCGACCGCAAACCGCCACGTCGAATCCGCCGCAGGGCGAGATCACCGAAAACGAGATTCTGCTTACCTACGTCAGAACCGATCAGAACGCCGAAGCCATCAAACAGGAGTATCAGCGCACGGTCGCCTCGATTAAGCAGTATCTCGCATCTCTGTCACAATCTGCGGCAGAATTTAACAACCAGCTCCAAGGTTTCGTCACGTCTCAATTAAAGGCAAGGAAGGGCAGGCTCCTGGCCGATGCCGGCATGACGGCGGCAATCGGCCTGCCTCTGAAAAAACGCGAGGGCCCCCCCCTCACTTACTCCGTACCTGTAACTCGTCGCGTTCCGAAGATCGAGCAGCTCATGCCCACGGGCGCATTCAAGCCGGAGCCTGCCCTCACGAACGAGGATTATGAGGAGATTCTGCGGATCATGCAGAACATGGTCCAAGTGATGGAACTCAGCCCTCACGTCTTTCACAACATGGGCGAAGAAGACCTCCGGACTCACTTCCTCGTTCAGCTCAACGGAGCTTTCAAAGGTCAGGCCACCGGCGAGACATTCAACTTTCAGGGGAAAACCGACATCCTAATTCGCGTCGAGGGCAAGAACGTCTTCATCGCCGAGTGCAAATTCTGGAAGGGTGAGAAAGCCCTAACTGCCACGCTCGACCAGCTTCTGTCCTACCTTAGCTGGAGGGACACAAAGGCCGCCTTGCTGGTTTTCAATAGAAATGCCGACTTTAGCGCTGTGCTTGCGAAGATTCGTGAAACTGTACCAACCCACACCCAATTCAAGCGGGATCTCGGCGCATCCGGTGAGAGTGCGTTTCGTTACGTCTTTGCTCAGCCGAACGACAGCAATCGCGAGATCATTTTAACGGTCTTTGCCTTCGACATTCCGACGCAAGACACCGAGACAGATACCACGTAGGGCGCGCAAAGAAATCCAGAGGCCGTGCAGCATGAAATTTAAACTCAAGAAGCAGCCAAATGGGTTGAGAGAGCGCTTCACGGCGTGACCTACTGGATGGGTCATCGCCGTTGCCTGTACCGCGATTACCCTCTCTCAGAAGGTGCGCTCGTCGCGGAGGTGTGCAACCTGATCTACACGAATCTCCCGGAAGGCCTGCAACTTCTCTGCGAGGTCCAATACTCCAGCTTTCTGAACAGCGGTTCATTGCCGAAAATTTTGCGGGGAAAAATCAGGGCCGATCTTGTGGTTGCCGAGACGCCGGCCCGGAGTGAAGATGAACCCATTCCGAAATAAATTATCGAGGTCAAACGCGCATCAGCGTCCGAGAGTCGGATAAATGCGGACCTCTCCCGATTGGCCGCTTGCTCACCGCCTGCGCCCTGGCATCCGCGCATTCCTGTTTGTTATTTCAGAAGCGAAACGCCCCGGCAGATGTGTTCACGAGCAAGGCCATTCGCTTCTCGGAAAACACAAGATACCGAAGTTTGACGGCTATTACCGGGTCAGACGCAGATGGAAAGCCGCGCACGCCTTCAAGAAGCGCGAGCGAGCGCAATATGCTTGCCTCATTGAGGTGTACTCCTCCTCGATATCGCGGTAGAGCGGCATGGTCGCTTATCCGTCACGCGTGGAGGTTCAGCAGGGGGCCACTGTGGAGGACCTAGATTCAAATTGCTCCAATTCCCATAAAAAGAATCCGTATCTGATTGATGGGCAAAGCTTTTCTAACTTCTTCGTTTTCAATGATTTGACACGGTTCCCAAATTAGTGTTTATTTAAGTTAACCGTGAAGGCTGCGGCCCACAAGCCGGAGCCGAACTGGTAGAACAACAACGGGACATGCCGCTGCTAGAACAGCGACACGCCCCTAACTCACATAGGAGGCATTAACTCCGATGCAAGCTACTCAGACTGTATCCGCAAAAGCAGTTCCATCGCAAACATCCCCATCAGGTAGCACCATTCTGTACGGCGGCACAATCAAGCTGGATTTTGAGCGGAAAACTCACACCTACAAGGTAACTGACCTTTCGAAGCTCACGACTCGTAACGTGCCATCGGTTACCCAGATCCTAGATGTCATCGGTGGGTCGAAAGTGTGGGGCCTGAAGCAGTGGGCCGCGAACGCCGCCACCGATTATATTCGAGGTGCGATCCGCCCGGGTGTTAGCTACGACGAACTGCAAATCGACCAGATCATTGAACAGGCGCGAGGGAACTTCCAAACTGTGTCGCGCAGTGCGAAAACGGTGGGCCAGCTGGCGCACGAGTGGATAGAGGCACATCTTCGCGCAAGCCTTTATGCCACGCCGACGCTGCCCCTGCCCGTCAACGAGCAGACGCGAAAAGCTATCCAGGCTGCGTCAGCGTGGATTGCCGAACACTTCAAACCCCTAACCATGGAACATCGCCTGTATTCCCGCGAACACGACTACGCCGGCACCCTCGATGTCGTCGGCGAGGTGGATGGCCAGCTTGCTGTCGTAGACTGGAAAACCTCGAAAGCCGTCTATGACGAAATGCGGCTGCAGGCCGCCGCGTATGCGCAGGCTTGGGCAGAGATGTACGACGTGCGCGTGCCTGATCGATGGGTGATTCGTCTTGACAAAGAGACAGGCGAATTCGAGCCGATACGGTTCCCACGCGAGACATTCCGCCGCGATCTGCAAGGTTTCCTTGCCGCTAAAGCAGTGCACGTGACGCTTGAGGCGATGAAGATTTCGAAGCTGCCACGCACGACAATCGCCGCTAACAGCCCAGCAGCCGTCTCAACGGCAGCTTCTCCCACCGCGGAGACACAGCCGGCGAATGCACAAATGCCAACGCCGCGCATCCCCTCTCGCAAACGTTCGATTTCTTACCTGAGGTCGGGCTGTTCAGTTGTCTTGGGTGGCGCGACGTATGACGTGAAAGACCAACTTCCATCCATCGGGGGGCAGCGAACCAAAGAAGGCGGGAATTGGATTTGGCAGGTCCCTCTCGAATCGCTCGAAGCTCTATCTGCTCTGTGCAAATCCCGGCAGATTCGTCTCAGCCCTGTCACAGCGTCTTTATGCGCCTCAAAGCCCTTTCAGCATCGCGGCCATAGTCGTGTCCAATCCGCGAGCGATGGTTTGTAGCATGAGCAGGCCGGCTTCCCGTCGCCCTCGCTCCAGATCCGACAGATGGCCGCGATTTATGCCTAGATAAGCAGCCATTTCAATCTGGCTCCAGCCCTTCTCGCGCCTAAGCGTGCGGATTCTTTTCCCCAGTTCGGCGCAGAGCATGTTCGGGCTGGACATCAAACCATGATGCGAGCACTATGCCTTTCAATGTGTCTGGCATACCAGACATAGTCCAGGAGCAGCTTATGGCTGAATCCTTCGTAGGGAATGCCCGTAACCATCAACTTGCTTGGGCGCTGAACGGTGGGATCCCGGTTGAGGCGTTAGAAGTTCGTCGCGGACGGGTATCTTGGGTGCTGAAGCGCGAGCATCGAAAGCTCAACCTGTTTCGGCCCTATTGGTGGGACTACATCGCGCACGCAGAACACCTCTGGTCACGTGCTCTCAATTCGAGCCAATGCCTCGCAGTGAATATCTTTGGGCCTTTGGCCGATAATTGTGTTCGCGCTCGAAGGGCGCTTCAGCTTTTGTTACCCGAGCACAATCTTCGGGCCGAGGACGGGGTAACTGTACGATTTGAATATACTCCGCAGGATGGGCCTACCTGGATGGGTGAGCGCAAGCAACCGACTCAGATTGACGTCTATTTCCAAGTCACTCGTTCGGTTCGATGTATTGGCCATGTCTTAGTTGAAGTCAAATATTCTGAAAACAGTTTCGGATGTTGCCGTGGCTGGGTAAGTAAGCCAGATGAGACAAAGCGCAACCCTGACCCATCTCGTTGTCTTGACGCTTCGGCAATCGCCACCGCCCCGCAGGCTAATTGTTGGCTAGCGGAAGAAGAGGGTAGGCGATATTGGGAGCTAATAGCCGCGCCGGGAAGTTCAATTCGGATAGAAGCGATTCGATTAGCGGGCCCCTGCCCATTTCGGCACGGCCTTTACCAAATGATGCGAAATCGTGTTTTGGCGGATGAACTAGCTCGCCACAGCTGGCCAGCGTGGGCCGACTTTGCGGTGTGTCGGCATCCCGCCAACGACGCGGTGGTTCTTCTCGATGAACCAGTATCTGAGCATGGAAATGCGATCCGAGCACTGCAGTCTATTTCCACCGACAGGGCGATATACGACTGGAAAGCACAAGAACTTGTGGAAGTAATCAGCTCGACCGACGAGAAGTTGAAAGATTGGAAGGCGTGGATGGTGGGACGGTATTTTAGCCACGTTTCCGGGAAGCTGCCCTAATTGAATAACAGCCCAGTGCGGGCCGACAACGGCGATGGACAATTCATCGGCGACAGGTAAACGCAGCACCAGACTTACTTTGAACATCCATTTTGTGGAAGAGCCGGGCTGTATTTCTACAGGTTTCCATAGGATTCTCATTGCCACTCGAATCCGTTTTTCCCACTGGCTCGGCAGCATTCGAAGGGCTACCTACTTGCACTTGTAACGACACGTGTGAATCCATTCCCCCGAAAGGAGATAGTGCACCTTGCAGAATCTAAGAGTCATTACCAACTTGCGAGACAACAACGGTAATCTCGTTGAGACAACGGTTCGTAAGAATGTCTCGTTGGATGTAGTTACCAACGCCATCCAAGAGCTCTTGCAAACTCCTTACGAAGCGCAGCTCACGATCCGCAAATTCAACCCGAGAAGAAAAGCCTCCACCCGTGAGCTGCCGGAGGAGGCACAATAATGAGGTCACGGGCAAAGGAAGTTTCTCATGCTAACATCGGTTCCGCGATTGATTCGACGGCCAAAGGAGCTAACTTGGCACGTCGAAGAATGCAGAATCCAAAACCCTACAAGAGCAGGAACGGAGAGCTGTGGAAGTCAACCGTGGCGCTCTACGAATATACCGAGCAGGGAGAATTCCGAAGAAGGAAGGAGATCTCCCTGGGACCGACTAAGACGATGAACTTTCGTCAAGCCCAGCACGCACTCCGTCCCTACGTGGAGCGAGCGAATGCGACGGCGTTCAATCCAACCCGTAAACACAAGACGATGACTTTTACGGAATTCGCGGGGATTTGGGAGGCGCACTATTTATCCCTGTCGAAACCATCTACGCAAGCAACAATGAAAACTCACTTACGACGACTGAAGAGTGCCTTCGGCCCAAGGGACATGAGAACCATCAGTGCTGCCGACCTGCAACGATTTGTTTCCGAGCTAGTTGCCGAGGAGTACGCGCCGAAGACGATCCGGAACATTTGGATCACCCTTCGCTTGATCTGGAGTGCTGCGCATGCTCAGGGCTACGTGGAAGCAATTCCAGCGAAACCGAAACTCCCGAGGATGCTCCGGACGAGGCCACGGTGTTTCACCCTAACGGAAGTAGCAAAGATTCTTGCTGCATCCGACGAGGACGACAACGCGTTTGCACTCTACTGGACTGCAGCGGAGACCGGGATGAGACTGGGCGAGCTAGACGGACTTAAGTCTTATGCTTTCGACCACGGAACCAGTTCGTATATCGAAGTTTCAGAAACTGTCTGGAACGGGAAGCGAGGAACTCCGAAGAGCCCCGCTGCCATCCGAAGGATTTATATCTCGGAACAGCTCAGTGACCTTCTGAATTCGCTTACTTCTCCGGAAACTCTGTTTCGTTCAAGCGTCGTCAACTATCGGAAGAGAAAACTCCAACCCCTGCTTGAGCGGTTAGGGATTTCACGAGCAGGATTCCACGCCTTCCGTCACTTCAATGCCTCGCTCATGGACTCCCTACGGATTCCACTTAAGACGAGGCACGAGCGACTCGGGCACGCTTCTACTGGTTCCCTGACGCTCGACGTCTATACCCACTCGAGCGAGGAAGGGCACTACGAAGCGGCGAGACTGATCGGAAACGCCATCGAAATTGCGGTGCATTCTGTCAGCTTAAGTGCAGTTCAACAAAAAGGGCTTCCGACTGGAGCATCGGAAGCCCTGGAAACTAAACAACAAATTGGTTGCGGGGGTCAGATTTGAACTGACGACCTTCGGGTTATGAGCCCGACGAGCTACCAGGCTGCTCCACCCCGCAAAACCATTCTACATGGCTTGCACGTCTCTCGCAACCGGCCGCCCGCGAGTCCGCCGGCCGCCGCGCGCATCCGGACCAAGTCCCGCCAAGCGCCGATTCCCCCGCTTTGCGCCTCACGCCGGCGGGAAAGGTGACTCTTTCGCCAAGAAAGTCCTGCACCGGATCAATCGCCAGCCCGATTGCTGTTATTTTTGAAATTCCGAGGTGGTGATGAGCTGGAAGGACAATCTAGTTGAGTCGGAAAGCCGTGTCGCACCCTCACCGGTGCCATCGGAAGCGCAGCCCACGCCTCCCGCAACGGAATTGCGCCAAGCTGCCGCTGCAAGGTGCGATTCCACCGACCGGGCTTTGAGTGTCTGGTTGGAAAGTCCCGCCGTCCTCCTTCTCTTGATCGCCCTCCTGACATTTGTCCTGTACGTGGGCACGCTCTCGTTCCAGTTTGTGTGGGACGACCATCCGCAAATCGTAAACAATCCAATCATTCGAACCTGGCACGACGCGCCCCGCGCATTCGTCAGCGACTTGTGGTACCACTCCACCCGCAACCAGATCTACTACCGGCCTCTCTTTACGGTCTGGTCGATGTTCAACTACTCGCTGTTTGCATTGAAACCGTGGGGTTGGCATTTATCCGCCGTTCTCGTGCATATTCTCGCGGCCCTGGCGGTTTTTGTTTTGGCGCGAAAGTTGGGCGTGGAATATTGGGCAAGCGCACTCGCGGCGCTGCTGTTCGCGATCCATCCTGTCCACGTGGAGTGCGTCGCCTGGGTTTCCTCGGTCTCAGACTCCCTGGTCACGTTGTTTTATGCCGCCGCGTTTATCGCCTTTTTGAACAGCCGCGAACTTGCGCGTTCCGATTGGTTCATTTGGAGGTTTGCGTCTCTCTTCCTGGCGGCGTGTGCGCTGCTTACAAAGGAGATGGGGTTGACGCTCTGCGCGATGGTGGCCGTCTGCGTCTGGCTCTATCCGCAATCGACGGACCGTCCCGCTTCCAGGATATTTCGCGAGGGCGTGTTGGTGGCGCTACCTTACGGAGTGCTCACCGTCGCGTATCTGCTGCTCCGAAGATTCGCGCTGCATCAGGTTGCCGGTACATTCGACCCGGCCCATGGGTTTGCCGATGTGCTGCTCACGTGGCCGCTCATTCTTTGCAAGTATCTCCGCATTCTGGTGCTGCCGACGGGCCTGACCGGACTCTACTATGACCCGTATGTACTGACTCCGGAGTCCTCGCGGTTTTGGCTTTCGGCTCTTGTCATCGGTGCCGTCGCCGCGGGCATTTGGTATTGGACGTACCGCACCAAGAACCGCGTCGTGGCTTTCGCCGGACTCTGGATGATCGTCACCCTGGCGCCGACCCTGTATTTCCGAAGTTTCTATAACGGCGATTTCGTGCGCGACCGCTATATCTACCTTCCCTCCATCGGGTTTGTGATTCTTGCTGCAATCGCGATACGGTGCCTTCCTTCCCTGGGATTGGTGACTTCCCGCTCTGTTCAGGTAGCGGCCGTCTCGCTGCTCACCTTGGGTTATGGTTTTGGAACGTACTCTCAGCAGGTCTACTGGTCCAGCGACTTGCTCATCTTTGCGCGAGGGCATGCCTTGTATCCCAACTCCGCATATGCCTCTCTAGGATTTGCGAACGAGCTCAGCCGGCGCGGCGCCTATGATCGCGCTATAGAACTCGCGGAGAGCGCCACTAAAGTCCAGCCCAACTTTGGCCTCGGGTATCTTGTGCTCGCCGACCTGTACCTCAAGACCGGCCAAAAAGAGATGGCACGAACCTTGGTGAATCGGGGCATTACCGTCGATCCTTCGCTCCTGAAGTCGGAAATCAGCAAGATCGATACGGCTGGGATCTTTGGAGAACTGGGGGATTACGATCGCGCCCTTTCTCTCTGCTCGCAAGTTCTTCTGCAGGAGCCGGATCTCTATTCCGCCCAATATAATTGCGGAAACATCAGCCTGCTTGCCGGGCATTATCCCGAAGCCGAATCGCTGCTTTCTAAAGCGATCGCAGCGGATCCCACGCAGGCAAATCCGTACTTTTTCCTTGGGCGGGTTTATATGCAGACGGATCGCCCTGGCGACGCCGAAAAGGCATTCCGTCACGCCATTGCACTTTCTCACGGCGTGTACGATTTTCACCTCTGGTATGGCCGGCTCTTGGCCCAGCGGGGAGACGCCGCCGGCGCTCGCCGCGAGTTCACTGAAGCGCTGGCCTTGAACAGCGGCGGCGCGGAAGCGAAAACGGCTCTGGCCAATCTGGGATCGGCGCAGTAAAACTGGACGGCTCCATGTCCGCCTTCTTAAAGCACGATTCGAACCTCAGCCTCGAGCAAAGGCGCAGCTCTGCCGCGTCCTCCAGCTCAGCCGAACCCTCCACTTCGGGCAATCCCGTGCTTTGCGTTGACCTGGACGGCACGCTGATCAAAAGCGATCTTCTTTGGGAAGGAATCGTCGCGCTGCTGAAGAGCAATCCGATCCTCTTGTTGCGCGTTCCTGGCTGGCTGCTGAGCGGCAGAGCCAATTTGAAAAGGGAATTGGCCAATCGCGCCGCCATCAAAGCGTCGCAATTGCCATATCGCAAAGAAGTCATCGATTTCTTGCGCGAGGAGCAGGCATCCGGACGCCGCATCGTTCTGACTACCGCGTCTGACCTTCAGCTCGCGAACGCCATCGCCGACCATCTCGGCATTTTTTCCTCAGTTTGTGCCAGCGATGGTTCCACAAACCTGAAGGGCCGCAACAAAGCGCAGCGGCTCAAGGAGATGTTTTCCGCGGACGGCTTCGAGTATGTTGGAGATTCTCGGGCCGACTTGGAAGTGTGGCGCGCCGCCAAGGCCGGCTACGTCGTTGGGGATCGGCGGCTTGCCGAGCGCGCATCAAAGGTGACCATGGTTCGTCGTGTCTTCTCTCAGCCTGGCGCTTCGCTCAAGACCTGGGTTCAGGCGCTTCGTGGCCACCACTGGTTCAAGAACGTTCTCCTTTTTCTCCCGCTCGCTTTGGCTCACAACCTGACTCTCCTAGCCTGGCTCAGAACTGCCATCGGCTTTGTTCTGTTCGGAACTTGCGCTTCCGGGCTTTACATCCTCAACGATCTACTGGATCTCCACTCCGATCGCGGCCATCCCTGGAAGCAGAAGCGGCCCTTTGCCTCCGGCGATATTCCAATCGTCCAAGGCCTGGCCATAGCTCTGATTTTCCTTGCCGGCTCCCTGACCGCCGCCTTTGCCCTGAGTCCCAAATTCGGGCTCTGCCTCTGTGGCTATGCCGTCCTCACCCTTTGGTACTCGATCTCCATCAAAAAGATCGTTCTACTGGACGTCTTCTTGCTCTCCAGTTTCTACAGTATTCGCCTATTGGCGGGAGCCCTGATTACGGCAACACCGCTATCTCAATGGTTCCTTGTCTTCTCGCTGTTCTTCTTCCTCAGCCTCGCTATGGCTAAGCGCTATTCGGAATTGGTCCATGCCGACCAACTCGTAAACAGCGGTGAGTCTGGCCGTGGCTATATCGCCAATGACCGCGAACTCATCCTCGTCCTCGGAGTCGGCAGCACATTTGCTTCCGTCGTGATTCTCAGTCTCTACGTCCACAGTCAGGACGTCGGTCTCCTCTATCGCAATCCGCAACCCTTGCTGCTCATCTCGCCTATCATTCTCTATTGGATGAGCCATATCTGGCTGAAAGCGCATCGCGGCGAACTGAACGAGGATCCCGTCACTTTTGCCCTACGAGATCGTTTGAGCTATGCCGTGGGTTTCGCCGCGGTCCTCGCCATTGCCGCAAGTGTCTGGGGAATCGGGCTCTGAAATGTCAGTCACTCCGTCTTCCATTGAACATTTTTCCTGGGGCCGCTATCCGCGTGCTAACCACGCCTCGATCCACTGGGCCAATTGGACCGATGAATTGCCGCAGATTTTGGCGGATGCTCCATCTGCTTCCTTACTTCCGTACGGCCTGGGCCGCAGCTACGGGGATTCCTGCCTCAATAATGGGCGCGGTGTCGTTGAATGTTCCCGGCTGAACCGCATTCTTGGCTTCGATACAGAACAGGGCATTCTCCACTGCGAATCCGGCGTCAGCCTCTCGGACATCCTGGATGTGTGTGTGCCCAAGGGATGGTTTCTCCCTGTTACCCCTGGAACGCGCTTCGTCACCGTGGGTGGTGCCATTGCTAACGACGTTCACGGCAAGAACCATCATCGCGCCGGCACCTTCGGCTGCCACGTACGCCGGCTCGGACTCCTTCGTTCAGACCGCGGTTTCCTCGAATGCAGTCCTGACATGAATCGCGACTGGTTCTCCGCTACTATCGGCGGTTTGGGTCTCACGGGCGTGATTACTTCCGCGGAAATTCAATTGCGCCCGATTCAAGGGCCCATGATCGATCACGAGTCGATCCCTTTTCACTCTCTCGATCAGTTTCTTGCACTCTGCCGGGAAAGTGACGCGCAGTTCGAATACACCGTCGCTTGGATTGACGCCCTCTCCGGTCGTGACGCGCGCGGAATCTTCTTTCGCGGCAATCACTCCGCTCGGCCCGGTACCGTAAACTTGAACGCCGCCGGCCCCCGCGTGCCGTTTGCGTTCCCAACCTGGGTGTTGAACCAGTTGGCCCTCAAGTTGTTCAACCACGCCTACTATCAGTGGAACTGGCTTCGCAAAGGCAAATCCGCCTTGCCCTACGATTCCTTTTTTTACCCATTAGACGCTATTCGTGAATGGAATCTGATTTACGGCGACCGCGGCTTCCTGCAGTATCAGTGCGTGATTCCCAACACTGACGTGCCAGCGTTCGAAGAACTGCTCCGTCGCATACGGCAGGCCGGAATGGGCTCGTTTCTTGGTGTGATGAAGCAGTTCGGAACCATCGAGTCGCCCGGCATGCTTTCTTTCCCGCGCCCAGGTTTGACTCTGGCGCTCGATTTTCCAATGCAGGGCGACCGCACACTCAGACTCATGAGCGACCTGGACCTTCTCGTCCAGCAAAGTGGCGGTGCGCTCTATCCTGCCAAAGACGCCCGCATGCCTCCGGCTATGTTCAAGATGTCCTTCCCGCGTTGGCGCGACTTCCAGTTCTTCATCGATCCCAAACTCTCGTCTTCTTTTTGGCGGCGAGTGATCGAGGAATCGTGAACGCGCGGAAGATCCTTGTCCTTGGCGCTACCTCCTCGATCGCCCAGGAAGTGGAGCGCCTGCTTGCTACGGATCGCAGTGAGTTGCTGCTCGTCGCACGGTCGGAGGAACGCCTCGCGGCTCTTGCGGCAGACCTGTTGGCAAGGGGTGCGCGTAGCGTCCAGACATTCGCCGCCGATCTTGAGGATATTCGGCGCCACAACGACATCCTGGCCTGGGCGCAGAACCGCTGCCCGGACTTGGACACGATTCTTCTGGCGTACGGAACGATGTTTGACCAAAAGGATTGCGAAGGTTCCGTCGAACTCGCGGTCCGCCAGCTCTACAACAATTTCGTCAGTGCGGCGGCGCTCCTTACGATTTTCGCGAATCATTTCGAACAAAAACGCGAGGGCTGTATCGCGGTGATTACTTCCGTTGCCGGCGAGCGTGGCCGGCGCTCGAATTACGTCTACGGCTCTGCCAAAGGTGGCTTGAGCCTGTTCGTCCAGGGCCTCCGGAGTCGGCTATACCCCAGTGGCGTCCGCGTGATCACCATCAAGCCCGGGCCCGTGAAAACTCGGATGACGGACCATATGAGCAACCGACGCATCTTTGCGGACGCGGCCCAGGTTGCCGGCGATATTCATCGCGCTTTGAAGAGGGGTAAGCCGGAAATTCTTTACACGCCGTGGCAGTGGCGCTACATCATGCTCGTGATCCGCATGATTCCCGAGCGTTTCTTCAAGCGCCTGGCGTTCTAGTAGAAAAATCCGCCTACCGTCGGCTCCACCACACCAGCGTCACGCCCATCGTCACGATCGCTATGCCGAGCCAGCGATTCCGATTGATGCGCTCCCCGAGGAAAAACTTGGCCCCTAACGCTCCCGCCGCGTAGCTCAGTGCGCTGACCGGCACCACGAAACTCACTTCGAGAAACGACAGAATCGCCAGTAGCGAAAAGAATCCTAGAGCCATCAATGTGATCCCGGCCCACAGCCAGGGCAAACGCAAAGCCTGCCCGACGAATCGCAATAGCGAACTTGGGCTGAAATCATGGATCTCGCCGATGCTCTTCATCGCTCGGCTCATGCACAGCTCGCCGCCAGTTCCCGCAACCACGATGAAGAAGAACAGGATGAATTCCACCATGGTTACGGCACCGCCGTCGTGTTCGGGGACGTGCGCCCAACCACCAGTACCCCGAAGCAAATCAAGCCGATCCCCGCCCACCTCAGTGGCGAAACATATTCTCCGAGCAGGAAATAGCTGAGCAACGCCACGGTGGCATAGGAAAGCGCCGTCGCTGGCTGTACGTAACTGTAGTCCGCCCAGGTCAGCAACAGCATATGCACCAGAAAGAATCCCAGCAGGCAAGCGATCCCAAGCCACAAAACCGGGGTAGAGAAGACGCGGAGCGCGACCGCCGGCAGATCCCCCGCGCCATGAAGCTCGATGTGGCCAACACTCTTCATCCCCTTGCCCAGCAAGACGTTGCCAAGAGGACCAAGCAAAATGCTAATGAGGATGAGCGGAAGTGTCTTGAGCTGCAGCCGCCGCGCGTGATGTTCGTGATGATCCAACTGTGTCAGTCGAGTCCGAAATCGCTATGTTTTCGCTACGAAACAGATCCTTTAGCATCTTACGCGAATCTAACAAATGGTCAAAGAAACGATGCACTATTTACACGAGCACCTTTGCACCCCGTGGCGGCTGTGTTAGCCTGAAATTACACGGTTTGAGTGGTGTAGAGCGATACCCGAAATGGGGGGCGGGATCCCCACTCAAGTCAGGAAGAGGAACGTCTCACTTGCGATCCGGCGAGTATATCGTGCTGTTTCTGGCTGCGGTTCCGTTCATCTATTATTCTCTCGCGATTCTCAGTTCCTTCCAGTTCTTCTCTGCGGCAAAGCGCGGGCGCCTCGACAAATCCACGTTCGCTCCGCCCATCAGCAACTTAAAGCCGGTCAAAGGCTTGGACCCGGAAGCTTACGAAAATTTCGCCAGCCTGTGCCGCCAGGATTACCCCGAGTACGAGTTGCTGTTCTGTACCACCGATGCCACTGACCCCTCCGTTCCCGTAATCCAGAAACTGATGCGCGACTTTCCTGATCGCCAGATTCGCCTCCTCTATAGCGCTGGAATCGACGTAATCAACGACAAAGTTGCCAAGCTCGGTCTGATGGCCCGCGAAGCCAAATATGATCACCTGGTCATCAACGATTCCGACGTGCGCGTCACTCCCGACTATTTGCGGACGGTCATCGCGCCGCTACAGGATCCCAAGGTCGGCGGCGTTACCTGCTTCTATGTTTCCACCGAAGACAAATCCTTCGTCGAGCGTTTGCAGAGCATGGGGATGATCTCCGATTTCTACGCCGGCATTCTCGTCGCCTGGAAACTGGACGGCGTTCATTACGCGCTGGGGCCCACCATGGTCTCCACGAAGCAGATGGTCCAGAAATTTGGCGGGTTCCAGGTCTTGGAGAATCGCCCGGCGGATGACCTCCTGTTTGGCCGCCTTATTGCCGAACAAGGCGTCGAGATGAGACTCCTCTCGTACACCGTGCAGACCACTCCCGACTACAACGGTGTCGGCGAATTATTTGCCAAGCGCGCCCGCTGGATGACCGTGATGCGCAAGATGCGCCCTTGGGGACACTTTGGGTTGCTGTTTACGTGGGGCCTGCCGTGGAGTCTCTTTGCCGTTGTTCTTCATCCAACGGCGCTGGTTGCCGCCGCCTATCTCGGTGGATATTTCGCCTTTCGCATCCTGATTACGTGGCTGATTGGCACGTTCGGGCTCAATCAGAAGGGCCTTTGGAAGAACTACGTGCTGATTCCGTTCTGGGATGCCTTGGCATTTCTCGTGTGGTTGATCAGTTTCACGCGCAGCTATATTCGTTGGCGCGGCGTCGACTACTCTCTGCGAGAAGGTCAACTGGTCCTCCGCGAAGATGACGGCCGCACTCGCGGAACCGCTAAATCCACCTCCTGAGAAAAGAAAACGCCCCCGCAAAGCTGCTCGCGGAGGCGTTCCTGTCTTTGTTCGATCGTTACTTGCCTGGCGCCTTATTCACTGCCGCCTTGGCGTGTTCCGCGCCGATGGCTTTGCCCGTCACATTCGTCTGCAGTTTCCGGGCATTGTGCGTCTCGCGCCAGCTCACTTGCGGCAACATCAGCGTGGTATCCACGCGGTCGCGATACTGAATGGCGATGTTGACGAGCGAGTCGAGCAGGGAATCGGAGAGAAAGTGCGGTTGCAGGCCAAGGTCGACCAGTTTGGAGTGCTTGGCGTTGTAGTAGTGCGCTTCGGCTTCAACGCGGGGATCCGGGATGTGATCGACCTCGACGTTTAGGCCCATCTCTTTGCTAGCCGCTTGGACCTTGCGCGCGAGGTCGAGAACCGAGAACTGCTCGGTGAACTGGTTGTACACGCGACACTCGCCTTTATTCGCCGGGTTCAAGCAAGCGAGTTCAACACACCGTACCGTGTCACGAATGTCCAGGAAGCCGCGCGTCTGGCCGCCCTTGCCATATACCGTCAGGGGCTGGCCAATCGCCGCTTGCACGCAGAAACGGTTCAGCACGGTGCCGAACACGTCATCGTAATCGAAGCGGTTGATCAGCGCCTCGCTCAGCGAGGTTTCATCCGTGACCGTGCCGTACACCACGCCCTGATTCAAATCGGTAGCGCGCAGGCCCCAGATCTTGCACGTGAACATCATGTTGTGGCTGTCGTGTACCTTCGACAGGTGGTAGAACGAACCGGGCTGCTTCGGGAAGGGAAGTACATCGGAACGCCCGTTGTGCTCGATCTTGATGTAACCCTCTTCGATGTCGATGTTCGGCGTCCCATACTCTCCCATCGTCCCCAGCTTGACGATGTGACAGTCCGGCGCGGCTTCGCGCATCGCAAACAATACGTTCAGCGTGCCCACCACGTTGTTCACCTGGGTGAACACGGCATGCTTGCGGTCGATCATCGAATACGGCGCGGAACGCTGCTCGGCGAAATGCACGATCGCCTCAGGTTCTATCGCCTTCACTGTCGAGTAAATGAAGTCGTAGTCGCAAACGTCTCCCACCGCCACGTCAATGGTTTTGCCACTCAAGTGATGCCACGTGCGCAGGCGGTCGCTGAGCGGTTGAATCGGCGTCAGCGTTTGTGCGCCCAGTTCGTGGTCCCACTGCCGGCGTAGATAGTTATCGACAATCGTAACGGCGTGGCCCTTCGCGGAAAGATAGAGGGCCGTAGCCCATCCGCAATATCCATCGCCGCCTAAAACAATAATCTTCATTCATGTCTCCAATACTTCGTCTCGAAATGTTCCCGAGGTGGTCGTTCCAGACTACACGAGCCCCACTGCCTTGGACAACCCATTGATTTCAACTGCTCGCCGATTGAACGTTTAATGCATTCCCTCCCAACGGGTCGGGAGTTCCTGGTTCGTCACTAATTTCTTCCCGCCACTTTCGGTGACAACCCGCACAGCCTCGGCGCCTACCAGCGATTCGACGCGGGTTATGGCCTTGTTCGTTCCTACCAGGTAGTAGCGTTCGCCGCTCTTCCAAAGAGAACTGAACTGCGCGTCGTTGATAAACACCGGAGGGCAGTCCGGGGCCGCGCCGCCGTATTCCAGATTGTTGAATTTTCCATTCAGCAGCAGCGGATCCGTCCCGGTGTAAAACACCACCGACGAAAACGTGTAGTAGTGATGGTCCAGGATGAGCTTACCGGGCGTGGACTTCAGATAGGCCTCGGCCAGCGGGCGAGAAGAGAGAAACGGATCGAATACGACAAGCGCCAGCCTTGCCGCATGATAGAAAAGAATCATCATCACTGCAGACAGGACAGCGGCACGCACGCCCTTGCTCAGGAGATTGCCCAGCGCGCCAATAAGAAACGCGATCCCCGCTAGAACCAGTGGCAACCGCAAATATGCGAAAGAATCAAAGGTCAGGTCGAGCATGTGACCTAGCGATAGCGTGTACGCCGACGGGTGCGAGGAGAGTGCGCTCGAGATGTCTCCCGGCGTCGGCAGATTGCGTACCTGGAACGCGATCACGAAGCACGCCACTGCGGCTAGGGCGGCAATCGCCCCGAGTAACCGTGTCCCCCCGCGAATCCACGACGACTCCGTCGCCATCGCCGAGCCGATCAGCAGCGCCAGCGCCGGGTAGCACGGCATGGAGTAATACTCCTGCGTGGTGGAGAAGGTGAAGAACACCAGCATGAACCCGGTCCAGCACAGCGCAAGCAAGCGCGTTTGTCCGGCTCGGTCCGTCGGTCTAAACGACAACTTGAAGATCGACGGGATGTACACGCTCCAGGGGAACAGCCACAGCAAATGAAACAGCCAGAACCACAGCCGCGGCACGGTGTTGTAGTCCCGCGGGTAGCGCATGTTGAGGAAGCGCAGCAGTTGTTCGTTGATGAAATAGAACCACAGAAAGCCGTGGTATTCGCCGGGTCCACTGTGCAGCGTCCACGCGAAATACGGAGGGTTGCGGATCGTCGCCACCACGTGCCAGGGCGCCGCAATCAGAAACGCAATCAGCGCGCCACTAAATGGATGCAGCCGTTGCCACGTGCGCCGGACAAACAATTGCCGCGTAATCGCGAGATAAATCAGGGCGCCGGCCACAGGAAACACGACGCCAATTAAACTCTTCAGCAGCAGCCCGGTTCCCAGGCTCGCCGCCAGTATGACCGACCAAGACCGCGGACGCTTCTCCTCGGGATCCAGCGCGCGCAGGAACGCCCACATCGAAAGAGCAATGGTGCCCGTAAGCATCACATCCGGGATCTGGATGCGCGTAAACAGGAACAATCCTACGCACGTGCCGATACACATCCCGGCATACAGCCCTACGCGCTTACCGAAGGACCACGTTCCGAACGCCGCTGTCAACAGCGCCAGCAGCACACTCGCTAACGCCACCGGAATTCGCGCCGCCCAGTCGTGGAACCCGAAAATCTTGTAGGCGATCGCGATCGTCCAGTAAATCAAAGGTGCCTTTTCCAGATAGAGCACGCCATCGAGTCTCGCCGTTACCCAGTCGCCGGTCAGCAGCATCGTCTTCGCGATCTGCGCCTGCACCGCATCCACGTCGTCCTGCAGTGATGGCGGAGAAACGATGCATCCAAGATAGATCGCCGCCGCTATCAGAACGACGGCTAGATAGATTCCCCAGTTCCCGTTCGTTGCCGGCTTGCTCAAATCGCCACTTGCCATTTTTTCATCCACAAAAAGAGTATGAGGAAGCCCCAGAGGTGATAACCGACATTGGTTTCGCGCCGGAAATGCCGGTCCATCAGTTTCTCGATGCGTTCCTTCTGAAAGAACGACCCGTATTCGCCTAATCCGAACCGCATTGTGTCGACCAGTAAATTCCGCAGCGGTCCGCGCAGCCACTCATGGGCCGGTATGTCGAAGCCCGTCTTCTTGCGGTGCAGGATCGCCTGCGGCAGTTTGTCCGCCATCAATTGCTTGAGCACCACTTTCTGCTTCGCTCCCTGTATCTTCAGCGAAGTCGGCAGGGAAGCGGCGAATTCAACGATCCGATGATCTAGGAACGGCGGCCGCACCTCCACCGAGTGCGCCATGCTCATGCGATCGCTTTTCGTCAATATGTCGTCGGCCAGGTAATACTTCTGGTCGAGCCACAAATACGGTGCCAGGTCATCGTTTACCGGCGGCAAGCTGCGAACCTGGCCCAGTATCTCCGCCAGCGAATTCGGCATCGGTTTGCGCACAAGGTCGTTCAATTCGTCCTTCGCGAACGTGCCGTTCCAATACGCGTGCGCAAGTTCCGGCGGCATCAGGCAGCCCTCCAGCAGCCGAGTCGCCTTGTAGTCAAAGCCCATCTTTTCGTCGGAGACCGGCCACCGCCGAATCGCGCCCAATCCTGCCGACACAAGCCCGCGCGGGAATTTGCGGATGGCGCGCGCCATGCGGTCCGCGCGGTACGTCAGGTAGCCTCCAAACAACTCGTCCGCGCCTTCGCCGCTCAACGCCACCGTCGTCTTCCTCTTGCACAACTTGGAGAGGAACCATACCGGCAACGCCCCCGCGTCCGCGCTCGGCTCGTCCGAATAATACGCAAACTCCTCAATCGCTCCCTGCAGATCCACGGAAGGATTCAGGTCCATCTCGTCGTGATCGGTCTTGTATTGCTTCACCGCGGCGTGGACGTATTCCGTCTCATCGAAACTCCGCCCGTGGAACGAAATGGAGAACGTCTTCAGCTGCGCCGACGTCGCCCGCGATGCGTAGTGCAGGATCGAAGTCGAATCAACCCCCCCGCTGAGCCACACACCCAGCGGCACATCCGAAATCATGTGTTCGCGCACGGAGTCCGTCATCAGCCGGTCCAGCTCTTCCTTCGCCTCTTCCATCGAAATGTTACGAAGTTGGCCATACGGCAGCTTCCAATAGGTCCCGGTCGCGATCGCTCCGTCGCGCCACTCCAGCCAATCCCCCGGCGGCAGCTTCACAATCCCCTCGATCATCGTCCACGGTGACGGGATGTAGTTCAGCGCCAGGTAGCAATCAAGCCCGTCTAGCGATAGCTTGCGCGGGATTTCCGGA
>Ga0335069_10002913_pt1 | contig 26092 bp, 23 predicted proteins | sample Lox_Sample_11_FD_206714 | JGI IMG/M metagenome (GOLD analysis project Ga0335069, IMG submission 206714) | Soil microbial communities from Loxahatchee National Wildlife Refuge, Florida, United States - Lox_Sample_1.1 | ecosystem: Environmental > Terrestrial > Soil > Wetlands | place: USA...
CACCGCGACGACAGCAGCGACGACGAGTTGATCAACCGGGGGTCAAAACTCGATGACGTCAGGGGGTCAGTTCTGGATGTCGCTTGACACCAGGTCGCGCATGGCTCCGTCGCCGCTGTCGAGGCACGCGCGCCGGCACGAGCTCGCGCACCCGCGCCCTGTCTTCGAGCTTCCTAGTTGGTCGTTGCCGGAAGATCCATCACTCTCCTCAACCGAACGGCGTTCTCCGCGCACGTTGCGCGAAACGTCTGGCTTATCCGATCGTCGGCGCCGCACCGCTCCCAGAAGTTCAAGGCCGTTGCAGCGGCTCGGCGCCACAAAGGGCGCTCGGCGGGAAGCGGTAGCGGCGGCGCGAAGTCTTTCGCCGGCAACTCAACGCCGCGTGCCGGTGCGTAGAGCATCGGCAACATGTCGTAGACGGGGGCGAGCTGGAGTTGCGCTCCAATAGCGGGACCCGGGACGAACGACAAGTTATGGTCGTGCATGTCCGTGTTCGCGATGAGGCGACCGAAGTGCCACAACGACACAACCGCGTCGTGCACAGCAGCGTCGATGAGGCCGGATCGGAGCAGTCGGCCTGCACCTGCCGCCCAGGAATCCGCAAGCCCGAACCAGTCTCGGTTGATGGCTGCCCACGAGCAGACACCGGAGCGCCCGCGAAGCGCGTGGCGGTCGAAGCGCACGACTTCAAGCAGTGTCCGACCTCCCACTTGAAGAACACGTGAGACCGATCCCGTGACGCCGGGAAGTTGCTCTGCAACCTGAGACGCGATGTGTTCGCAGACCAGCAGGTCAGCCCAACGGCGCGTTCCGGCGGAATCGTCCGAGCCCGAGAACTTCACGAGAACGTGTTCAGCTCTGCCCTCGAAGTCGCGCAGCGCCGCGAACTTCGGAAACTCACCGCCCGCGGATGATCCTTCATAGTGTTCCTGAAGCGCCTGCTCAGCCAAATCGAGGTAGTGCCATGGAACGTCTTTCTCGGCAATCACCCGAGGGTTCTTCTCGGAGCCTTCCAGCCAGCGGAGGTAGGCGGGTCGGCCGAGTATGTAGTTGCCGACCGTATCCGAGCCGTAGAGCGACAAGGCAAAAAGGAGGGCGTCGTCAGACCACAGGCGCGGATCCGGGCTCACCTGGAGCATGGGCGCATGCGCGTGTGCGAATTGGCGCCCCAAGAAACCGTCCGGCCGCATGTCCTGAAGCGGATATGGGATGCCTGCGAACCAGCCATCGCGCATCCCGTCGGTCATCGGCCAGGGTCAACTCGTGCCGAATTCGACGACGGATCCGTCGGGATGCGCCAAGTGCAGCAACCCGAGTTGCGCCGAGCGTCCGTCCCGGTCGATCTCAAAGATCTCCAGCGGCTCAGCACTCCCCCGCAGAGGCCTCCTCGCTGCATAGCGCCGCCGAGGCACCCGCCCGATCGACAGGATGTTCGTCGGTACGCGCGACATCCTCTGCCCCGATGCCGTCGAGTACACGCGCCGGGCCCGGGAAGCTGGCTGCGATGTCGATCTGCGGGTGGAAAGGGGCATGATCCACGCCTGGGCGCTGATGGGGTTTTCCGAGGCCCGACGAACACGCGCGGAGATGGCTTCTGTCTTGCGGTCGGCCATCAGCTTGCGCCGAGGCGAAGCCGTTTGACCTGAGGACACGCAGCGCCGCCCGAACTTCCTGTCCTGAGAAGCTACTGCGATCGGCCCGCACGGAAGCTGACTGTCGGGAAGGGCAGGAAGTGGCCGGGTCCGGATGTATGCGACCGTCAGCTGTTCGGCGGGTCAGTACGAAGACAGGTTGCAGGCAACGCAATCTGAGGCTTAAGAACACGCAGTCGACCAAAAGGCGAAGTTGCTCGGCGCCAATTGAGCACCCGAAGCAGACATCGGGCGACGTCCCTTTCCGGGGGACATACGACCGCGCGCGCAGTGCTCACAGTGCGCCCATCAAGTTCGCAGGCGCAGTGACACGAATCGTGCTTTTCGGCAGCACGGCTCCGCCCACCTCAAGACAGGAATCTATGAACGATCGAAACCTCGTCAGAGGTCTCTTCATCGCGGCCATCTCCCTCGTCTTCGGCATCGGAGCGCTGCGCTATCCGATTGGCAACTTCGAACGCGCAGGGCCGGGACTGTTCCCTCTGATGGTGAGCTGCTTGCTTCTGCTGATCGGCGTGGTTAGCGTCGTGCGCTCGCGCTTTGTTGAACGCGTCCCCTTGGCCTTCAATCCCAAGAACATCGCGATCGTCCTGGCCAGCCTGTGCGGCTTCGCGCTTGTCTCCGAGCACGTGAACATGATCGCAGGCATCGTCTTCATGGTGTTTTGTGCTTCGTTTGCAGGCACCGGCGAGTATTCCGTGGTTCGCAACCTCAAGGTGGCAGCCGGCCTCGTCGCGGTCGCGCTTGCGTTCCAGAAGCTGCTCGGATTCAACCTGCCGCTCTACTGATGGACATCCTGCACAACCTCGCCTTCGGCTTCGAGCACGCGCTGACTTGGCAGAACCTGCTCTTCTGCGCGATCGGCTGCACGGTCGGCACGCTGGTCGGCCTGTTGCCCGGCCTCGGGCCGCTGGCGACGATCAGCATCCTGCTGCCGCTCACGTATTCCATCCCGACCACCGGCGCGCTCATCATGCTCGCTGGGATCTACTACGGTGCCCAATACGGCGACAGCGTGAGCGCGATCACGATGAAGATCCCGCACGCGAGCTCGATCGTCGCGTGCATCGACGGTTACCAGATGACGCTGAAGGGCAAGACTGGCCTGGCCTTGTTCACCGCGGGCGTCTCGAGCTTCATCGGCGGCACTGTCGCCATCGTCGTGCTGGCTTTCTTTGCGCCTCTGCTGGGCGAAGTGGCCTTCCTGTTCGGGCCTGCCGACTACTGCGCCCTGATGCTGGTCGGTTTCGTGTGCGTGAGCTTCGTCACCACGGGCAGCTTGCTGCAGGGACTGGCCATGTGCCTGATCGGCGTGCTGCTGGGGCAGGTGGGCACCGACGTGAACAGTGGCGTGCAGCGCTACACCATGGACTTCCCGTTCCTCGCCGAGGGCATCGGACTCGTGAGCATCGCCCTGGGTTGCTTCGGGATCGCCGAGATCACGAAGAACCTGGACAACAAGGACGAGCGCACCCCATTCAACGGCAAGATCAACCTGATACCGACCTGGCGGGAGTTCAAGCGGATCATCCCGAGCGCGTTGCGGGGCAGCGCGGTCGGATCGTTCCTGGGGATCCTTCCCGGCGGTGGACCCGTGATCGCCCAGTTCGCCGCCTACGCGGTCGACAAGAAGCTCAGTAAGTACAAGGACGAGATCGGCACCGGCGCCATCGAGGGCGTCGCCGGGCAGGCCGCAGCCGACGAGGCCGCTGCGCGGACCAGTTTCATTCCGCTCATGAGCATCGGCATCCCAGAGAACGCGGTCATGGCGCTGATGATGGCCGCGTTCATCATCAAGGGCATCCAGCCGGGCCCGAACATGATCGCCGGGCATCCCGAGCTGTTCTGGGGCCTGGTCGCCAGCATGTGGGTGGGCAACTGCTTCCTGCTCCTCCTCAACGTGCCGCTCGTGCGCTACTGGCTCTCGGTCTTCAAGATTCCGTACGCCGTGCTCTTTCCGTCGATCCTTTTCTTCTGCTGCATCGGCACGTTCAGCGTCAACAACAACCTGGACGACATCTTCATCACGGCGGTGTTCGGATTCACCGGCTACGTGTTCCTGCGGCTGGACCTGGATCCTGCTCCGCTGATGCTGGGATTCATCCTCGGCCCGATGCTCGAAGAGAACTTCCGGCGCGCGCTGCTCATCAGTCGCGGAAGCTTCGACATCTTCGTCACCCGGCCGATCAGTGCGACGTTGCTCGGTCTGATCGGCATCTTTGTCCTGTGGCAACTGACCGCCTTCATCTTGCAGGCGCGAAACGCAGCGGGCGCGCATCGCATGCCCGAGGTCAAAGCAGCACCGCTCGAGGGCTAGTTTCCGGGCCCATGCCACCGTTTCGCCGCACGCCGCCGACCATCGAAGCAGGCATGCCCTGCGCCTGTTCGATGGCGAGAACCCCATGACATCGATCATCCGAGGCTCTGACATGGAGGACAGGGCTGGAGCCTTCCCACTCAACCCTGACACGTCGGGGACCTGGGCGGCAAGGGCACGCTGGCCGCGGACGCTTCCTTGCGCCGAGGAGTCGCTGCGGCATCCCGACGCGCAAAGGCGCTCATGCGACGACGGAGAAATGCTGTCCCCATCGGTGCCATCTGAACTGCACAGCCTGGTGGGTCCGGATTGCGCGCGTTGCGGCGGCCTCGCACGGCGTCTCTGATTCGGCGTATTCAGGCCCCATGGGCCGTGGGGGCATCGCAGTCGCGCCCACTCTCGAATAGAATTTGGTCTGACCAACCTGGTCAGACCAAAACTTGGATCAGACCAGTCAACCAGCTAGGCAGCCTCGGAATGAACTCCTCGCCCCACTTCCCTCCCGAACGCACCGGAGTGCTCGTCGTCGGCGGCGGCCCCATCGGGCTTGCACTTGCCGGCGACCTCGGCTGGCGCGGGATCGACTGCACCTTGATCGAAAAGGGCGATGGCACGGTGGGCCAGCCGAAGATGGACATGGTCGGCATCCGCTCGATGGAGTTCTGCCGCCGGTGGGGCATCGTCGACTGGGTCGAATCCGCTGGCTACAACCGCGCGTACCCGCAGGACTGCGCCTGGGTGACCACCCTCAATGGCTATGAGTTCGGCCGCGAGGTCTTCCCGGCACCCCGCGACGAGAAGCCGCCCGTGCACAGCCCGCAGAAGCGCGAGCGCTGCCCTCAGAACTTCTTCGACCCGGTGCTGCAGCGCTTCGCCCGGCGCTCGTCCTGCGTGTCGCTCGCGTTCAACACGGAGCTGCTGGAACATCGGGATCTCGGCGATCACGTGGAAGCCATGGTGCGCGATGTGAACACGGGCGCGACGCGCACCCTGCACGCGGATTACCTCGTGGGTTGCGACGGCGGCGCGAGCACGGTGCGCCAGGCGCTCGGCATCGACATGGTGGGCGACGCCGTCCTCACCTACACCACGAACATCATCTTCCGCTGCGAAGGCTTGGAGCAGCTGCACGACAAGAGACCGGCTTACCGGTTCATCTTCATCGGGCCGGAAGGGACCTGGGCGACGCTCGTGGCGATCAACGGCCGCGACCAGTGGCGTTTCTCGCTGGTCGGCGACTCCGAAAAGCGCACGCTCACGGAGGCGGAAGCGCGCGCTGCGATCGTTCGCGCGGTGGGCAAGCCCTTCGAGTTCGAGATCCTTTCGATGCTGCCCTGGGTGCGCCGCCAGCTCGTCGCGCGCCACTACGGCAAGGGCCGGGTTTTCCTGGCGGGCGACGCCGCGCACCTGACCTCGCCCACCGGCGGGTTCGGAATGAACACAGGGCTGCTCGATGCGGTGAATCTCTCCTGGAAGCTGGCTGCGGCACTGCAAGGCTGGGGTGGAGAACATCTCCTCGCGAGCTACGAGGCCGAGCAGTTGCCCGTGGCAGTGCGCAACGTTGCCGAGGCGACCGAGAATCTGCGCCGGATGCTGTCGCCGCGCATCCTGCAGCCGGATCCGCGCATGTTCGGCGCGGACGATCCCGAGGCCGACGCGGCGCGCCGCGAGTACGGCGCCCGCTACACGGAAATGATGCGCCGCGAGTGGTTCTCCATCGGCGTGCACCTGGGTTACGTCTACGAGGGATCGCCTATCGTGGTTCCCGACGGCACGCCGCGGCCGCCCCTGCAGGTTTCGAGCTATACGCCCACCGCGCGGCCAGGATCGCGTGCGCCGCATGCGTGGATCGGGGACAACCGCTCGACGCTTGACCTGTTCGGGCGCAGCTTCGTGCTGCTGCGCTTCGGCGCGCAGCCGCCCGCTGTCGACGCGTTGGAGCAAGCCGCAGCCGCGGTGCACATGCCCCTCGAAGTGGTGGACTTGGAGGACGAACAAGTCGGCCGCCTCTACGAACGGCGGCTGGTGCTGGTCCGGCCCGACGGCCAGGTTGCGTGGCGCGGAAACGTGGTGCCCGCGGACGCGGCGACGCTCGTCGACACGGTTCGCGGTGCGTCCCCGGGCAAGCCGGTCGCGATCTCATTCGACGCAGTGATCGCAGAGGATTGAGCGACATGGCCGAACAGCAAATCATGGTCGACGAAGCCGCGCGCCGCGCGCTGAGGGAGGACCTCGCCCGCTTCCATTGCCGCGTGCAGCAGCCGGACGACCCGCCGCTCTTCTCGCGGTCGCCGGATTCGGCGATGCAGACGGTGCAGTGGAAGTGGACGGACCTGGAGCCGCTGCTCGATCGGCTCGGACGCGAGCTCACGCTGGAGCCGGGTGGCAACCGCAGGACGCTGCGTCTGCAGAATCCCGGCCTGCCCTACGGCACCACCCACACCTTCTGGGCCTCGATCCAGGTGATCCTGCCGGGCGAGGTCGCGGGCAATCATCGACATACCGCGAACGCGTTCCGCTTCGTCATGAAAGGCGGCGGGGCCACCACCACGGTGAACGGCGAGCGCTACGCCATGCATGAAGGCGACCTGGTGCTGACTCCCAGCATGATGTGGCACGACCACGAGTACCACGGCGATACCCCGATGATCTGGCTCGACGTGCTGGACATCTCGCTGATGAAGTCCATGCACGCCACCTTCTTCGAGCCCGGCCAGCAGCCCCAGCAACCGGTCGATGCGATCCCCGACCGGTCCTGGCGCCAGTACGGCAGCGGCCTCATGAGTCCCCCGGGGCCGCAGCGAGACGGGGCGAACCCGCTGCTGGTGTATCCCCGTGCGATGGCGGAAGACGCACTGCGACAGGCCGCAGGCCTGCCCGCGGATCCCTACGATGACGTCGTGCTGGAGTACCGCAACCCCACCAACGGCGGTCCTGCCATGAGCACGTTGGGCATGCGGCTGCAGACGCTGCGCTCGGGAACCCACACGCGGGCGCGCCGGCACACGGGCAGCAAGTTGTATTACGTCGTGCGCGGCGAAGGGGCGACGATCGTGGACGGCCGACGCTACGACTGGAGCACCGGGGACTTCCTCGCAATCAAGCCCTGGGCCTGGCATGAGCACGTGGGCTCGTCCCGAGATGACGCGTTGCTGTTCCAGGTCAACGACATCCCCGCGATGTCTGCGCTCGGCTACTACTTCGAAGAAGCCCTCGCCGGGAACGGCGGCCACCAGCAACCCGCCTGAATCCGGTCATGAAGATCGCATCCTTCAACGAATACCGCGTGGGCATCGTCGACGGCTCCGTCGTCTATGACATGACCGCAGCATTGCCGCAGTTCCTGGAACAGTTGCCCCGCCAGCGGGTGAACTGGCTGGTGGCCCACTGGAACGAGGTACAGCCTGCGTTTGCCCGCTACCGCTCTGAGGCTAAACCCGTCGCGCTGTCCACCGTCACGCTGCTGCCCGCCAATCCTGCACCGCAGCACCTCTTCGCCGCGCCTGCGAACTACCGCAAGCACATCGGTGAGCTCGGCGAGCGTGTCGTCACGAAAGGTGGCCGCTCGGCCCGCGAACAGGGCTTCTTCCTCAAGGCGCCTGGCTCCCTCGTGGGTGCCGGCGGCGCGCTGGTGCTGCCGCGTGGCTCGCAGCGTCGGTTCGACCACGAGTCGGAGCTGGCGATCGTGATCGCCAAAGAGGCACGCAACGTCCCGCGCGAGCGGGCGACGGAGTACGTGTTCGGCTATTCCTGCCTGATCGACGCCACCATGCGCATCGAGAAGGACGTGTTCGAGGAGGAGCGTTCCATGCGCAAGTCCTTCGACACCTTCACGCCCCTCGGACCCTGGCTCGTGACCGCGGATGAAATCGCCGAGCCGGAAAACCTGAAGAACCAGCTGTGGGTAAATGGGGAACTCCGGCAAAGCGCCAACACCTCTGAACTGATCGTCGGCATCGCGGAGCTGGTCGAGCTGATTTCCTCCGTGCTGACCCTGCAGCCCGGCGACGTCATCGCATCCGGGACACCGGAAGGCGTCGGTCCTTTCAAGCCTGGCGATGAGGTGCGCATCGAGATCGAACGCATCGGCAGCATGACCTTGCCCGTGCGCGAGTCCGAGTCTCGCGCACCGCGACCCTTCTAGAGAAGGCACGGCATGCGGCGGCGGTATCGGGCAGCCTTCATCCGCGGCGGCACCAGCAAGGCGCTGGTGTTCCACGCCCGCGACCTTCCGCTTCGGCGGGAGGAGTGGGACGCGATCTTTCTCAAGGCCATGGGCACGCCGGACCGCTACGGCCGGCAGCTCAACGGCATGGGTGGCGGTGTTTCCTCGCTGTCCAAGGTGTGCGTGGTCGGACCCGCGACGGTGCCGGGCGCGGACGTCGACTACACCTTCGCTCAGGTGCAGGTGCAGGAGGCGGCAGTCGACTACAGCGGCAACTGCGGCAACATGTCGTCGGCCATCGGTCCTTTCGCCGTCGACGAAGGTCTCGTTCCTCCGCCGCGCGACGGCGAGGCGTGCGTCCGCATCCACAACACCAACTCGCGCAAGATCATCGTCGCGCACTTCGAGGTGCGCGGCGGCCAGAGCGTCGAAGCCGGCCCGCTGGCGATTCCCGGTGTCGACGGCACGGGCGCGCCGGTGCGTCTCGATTTCCTCGCCCCAGGCGGTGCGTCGACAGGCAGGCTCCTGCCGAGCGGCCAGACGGCCCAGACGTTCGACCTTCCAGGCTTGCACGGCGTGACGGCCTCGCTGGTCGATGCGGCGAACGCGTGCATGTTCGTTCCGGCGTCCGACCTCGGGCTGACGGGCGCGGAATCGCCGGACGAGCTCGCTGCCGACGCGCGCGCAATGGACTTGCTGGCCGCGCTCCGGCTACGGGGGTCGGTCGCCATGGGCATCGCCCCTGACCTGACTGCGGCCGCCGAGATCCGGATGATTCCGCTCATCGCCATCGTGAGCGCGCCGCAACGCACGACGACGCTTGCCGGAGAGGTGATCGAAGCGGACGACGCTGACCTGGTGATGCGCATGCTGTCCAACGGCCAACCGCATCGCGCGTTGCCGCTGACCGGATCGCTTTGCGCCGCCGTCGCAATGCAGATCGACGGGACCGTGCCGGCGCGCCTGGCGCGTCCGGGCCGCGACCCCACGGCGCTGCGCATCGCCATGCCCTCGGGCGTCCTGACGGTTGCAGCGGATGTCCGCCATGGTCCCGATGGCTGGCGTGCCGAACACGGCTCCTTCTACCGGACGACACGTCGGCTGTTCGACGGCCACGTGTACGCATGAACTCCATCCACCGTCAACCGATAGACCCATGAAATTGCTCTCTCTCGCAGCGACCGTCCTGCTCGCCGGCTCGTCCTTGGTCGCACACGCGCAAAGCTACCCTTCCAAGCCGATCACCTTCATCGTGCCTTTCGCGCCGGGCGGCGGCGTGGACGTTCTGACGCGAGCCGTGGGCGCGAAGCTCTCCGAGCGCTGGCATCAACCCGTCATTGTCGAGAACAAGGCAGGCGCAGGTTCGTTGATCGGCACCGGGCAGGTCGCAAGAGCGACTCCGGACGGCTACACGCTGCTGGCGACCGTGAACCAGACGATGGTCGGCAACCGCTTCCTGTACAAAAGCCTCCCGTACGATCCGGACAAGAGCTTCGAGCCCATCACGATGATGGTGGACGCGGAGCAGTTGATCGTGGCGAACGCGCGCTTTCCGGCGAATAGCCTGAAGGAGGTGGTGGAGCTCGCCAGGAAGAAGCCGGGGAGCATCAACTACGGCTCGTTCGGCAATGGCAGCCAGCCGCACCTGCTGTTCTCGCTCATCAACGAGCGTGAAAGGATCAAGCTTGTTCACATCCCCTACAACGGCATCACGCCCAACCTCACAGCGCTGGCAGCCGGCGACGTGCAACTGGGCGCGGCCAGCGCGGGCGTGATCGCGCCGCTGGTGGAAGGTGGCAAGATCAAGCCGATCGCAGTTGCCGGCGACGTCCCTGTCGCGCAGTACCCGAAAGTGACGACCACCACGGCGCAGGGCTTTCCGTACGCGAAGGCCTCGATCTGGTACGCGCTGTTCGCACCGGCCGGCACACCGTCTGCGATCGTGAAACAGGTCCGCGAGGCGGTGCACGACGTCCTTTCCGATCCGCAATTCGTCCAGCAGCAGGTGACAGCGCGGGGACTCACCGTCGTTGCGGGCGATGGTCGCCAACTGCGCGACGTGATTGCGCAGGAGACGAAGGACACCGCGGCGATGATCAAGGCCGCCGGCGTGGTCGCTGAATGAACATGGTGCCAGGCGAGCGCCGGATCTTCGAGAACATCTCCGAAGACATCCGCTCGCTGGTGGCAAGCGGCGCGTTGAGGCCCGGCGACAAGCTGAGCTCCGAGCGCGACCTTGCCGAGAAGTACGGCGCATCGCGCCCTGCGGTGCGCGAAGCGTTGCGTATCCTGGAACGCGGCGGCGTCATTGAACTGCGCAAGGGCCCCAAGGGTGGCACCTTCATTCGCCAAGCGGATCACGGCCTGGTGACCCAGTCGCTGAACGACGCGATCACCTTTGGCGGCGTTTCCATCGAGAGCCTGACCGAAAGCCGCACGATCGTGATGACGGCAGTGGTAGGCCTGGCCTGCGCGCGTGGAACGGACGCGGATTTCGACCGGATGGAGGAGAGCATCGACCAGACCGAGCGGCGCGCCAAGGCGGGCGATGTCGCCGGGCGGCGCGTGCAGCTGCTCGACTTCTATCAGTTGCTCGGACAGGCCACGCGCAACGAGGTGATGGTCATTCTCGTATCCGTGCTCACCGACCTGGTCCTGAACCTGATGGCGGAGTACGACATCGTTCCTCGTCCCACAACCATCCAGACCCATCGCAAGATCGTCCGGTGCCTGCGCAGGCGGGAAGCCGACCAGGCGGTGGCACTGATGGCCGGACACCTGGACAAGCTGCATGCCTACTTTCGCAAATCGGCGATGCAAAAGCGCACCCTCGCGCGCTGATGGGACACTGCGATGAATCCAACCCCCGGCGCGTTGCTGCGCGCCAAACTCAATGAGCGGCGCGGCCTGCTGGTGCCAGGTTGCGCGAACGCGCTCGCAGCGCGCGTCATCGAGACGCTCCGGTTCGAGGCCGTCTATCTCAGCGGCGCCGGGCTGACAAACACCTTTTACGGCATTCCCGATCTCGGCTTCCTCCATCTCGGTGACGTGGTGCAGCACACCGCTGCCATCCGCGATGCCGTGCAACTACCCCTGATCGTGGACGCCGACACCGGTTTCGGCAACGCGCTCAACGTGCGGCAGGCGGTGCGCGCGCTGGAGCGCGCGGGCGCCAATGCGATCCAACTGGAAGACCAGGTGATGCCCAAGAAGTGCGGGCATTTCGCCGGCAAGGGCTTGATCGATGCGAACGAGATGGTGGGAAAGATCAAGGCCGCCGCGGACGCTCGCAGTTCGGACGACTTCCTCCTGATCGCGAGAACGGATGCGCGTGCGGTGCACGGATTGGAAGAAGCCCTGGACCGCGCGCAACGCTATGCGCGAGCCGGCGCCGACGTCACCTTCGTGGAAGCGCCGACCAGCGTCGGGGAGCTCGAGCGCATCGCGCAGCTGCCCCACCCGCAGATCGTGAACGTTGTCATCGGCGGCAAGACGCCGGCGCTCGCGGTCGCCGAATTCGCGCGCATGGGCTTCGGAATGGTCCTCTACGCGAATGCCGCGCTGCAGGGCGCAGTGCGAGGCATGACGAATGCCCTGGACCGATTGCGGCACCAGGGAATCCTTGAGGAGGACCCGGTGCTCGTCGCCACCTTCGCGGAGCGTCAGGCGCTTGTGCACAAGCCCTTGTTCGACGAACTGGACCGCCGGTACGCCAGCTAGGAAACGCAGACCCTCCCGGAGCACAAGGAGCGCGGATGCGTGCGATCACCGTCGACGAATACGGCGGTCCCGAAGTCGTCCAGTTGCGCCAGGACGTCCTTGTGCCCCAGCCCAGGGAGCAAGAAGTGCAGGTGCGCGTGGCGTACGCCGGGATCAATTTCATGGACGTCCACACCCGGCAAGGCAAGTACAGAAACTCGCGGACGTATCCGGTGCGGCTTCCGTGCATTCTCGGCATGGAGGGGTCCGGCACCGTCACGGCCCTCGGCACGGCGGTCACCCACCTGCGCATCGGCGATCGGGTGGCCTGGTGCATCGCGTGGGGGAGCTTCGCCGAGTACGCGTGCGTCCCCGCACAACGTGCAGCCCGCATCCCCGAGAACACCACGTTCGAAACGGCCGCCGCGGCGATGTTCCAGGGTTGCACCGCGCACTACCTCGTCGAGGACGTCGGTCACATCGGACCCGGCAGCACCTGCCTGGTCCACGCGGGCTCCGGCAACATCGGCCAGCTTCTGATCCAGTTCGCCAAGGCACGCGGCGCCAGCGTCGTGGCGACCGCCAGTACTGCCACAAAGCGCTCCATTGCGCAATCGCGGGGCGCTGACCTTGCGATTCCCTATGAGGACGGAGGGTTCGCCGACGCGGCACGCGAATTCACGGGAGGCCGCGGCGTGGACGTCGTCTTCGACTCAGTCGGGCTGGCCACCTTGCGCCACAGCATGCGAGCGACGCGCACGCGCGGGCTCGTCATCAACTACGGGAACGTGTCAGGGTCGGTGACGGACTTGGATCCGATGGAGCTCGGTGAATCGGGATCCCTCTTTCTCACGCGGCCGCGCCTGGCCGACCACATGCGCGACGCGCAGGAAGTCCAGCAGCGCGCAGACGCGGTGTTCGCTGCGATCGACAGCAGGTCCGTGCGGATCCAGATCGAGGGCGTGTACACACTCGAGGAAGTCGCACGCGTTCACGAACGCATCGAACGGCGCGAGCAGATCGGAAAATCGGTGGTACGCATCTGACGTTCGGCACGTGTTGGATGACACCCTCGGCGTGAGGCGTCGGCTTTGAAACAGTCACACGCCTCCTGAAACTGCCCTGTGGCGAATTGATTTCAGGACGCGCTGACCGAAGACCCGGTTCGCAGCTCCGAGCCTGAAGCGCCGGTCCCCCTGGGCGGGGACGTTCACCAGTGACGGTCACTGCCAGACTTCCACGAGGCAGCCCAAGGAGTCGCGCGAGATGACCGTCAAATCCGTGGTGATCGTCGGCGCGGGCCACGCCGGCTTCCAAACAGCGGCGTCGCTTCGCCAGAGCGGTTTTCAGGGCAGCATCCACTTGATTGGCGATGAGCCGGGGTTGCCTTACCAGCGTCCGCCGCTGTCTAAGGCCTATCTGCTCGGCAAGCTCGGCCAGGCGGAGTTGCACTTCCGCGCCGCAAAGTTCTTCGACGACCATCGAATCGATCTGAGGCATGACCGCGCGATCGGCATCGATCGGACGAACCGTCGCGTCACGCTGGCGTCCGGCACGGCCGTGCCTTACGAGCACCTCGTGCTTGCAGTCGGTGCGCACAACCGCGAGTTGCCGGTGCCAGGTGCCGCCGAACTCGACGGCGTGTCCGGCCTGCGGACCCTGGCCGATTGCGATCAACTGGCCCGTCGCCTGAAGGCGGCCCGCGACGTCGTGGTCGTCGGCGCTGGCTTCATCGGCCTGGAGTTCGCGGCGGTCGCACGTGCAATCGGTGCGTCGGTGCATGTGCTCGAGCTCGCGGACCGACCCATGGCGCGGGCCGTCACGCCTGAAACGGCAGAGGTCTTCCGCCAAAGCCACGAGGCCTGGGGCGTGAAGCTCGACTTTCGGCAGGGTTTGGCGGCGATCACGGGGGACGGAGGTCGTGTCACCGGTGTGCAGACGACCACCGGACAGCACCTGCCGGCCGATCTCGTCGTCTTTGGAATCGGAGTCTTGCCGAACGTGCAGCTTGCCGCAGAGGCCGGGCTGGATATCGAGAACGGCATCCGCGTGGATCCGTACCTGCTGACGTCCGATCCCTCCATCTCGGCGATCGGAGACAGCGTGGTCTTTCCGAGCCAGCACGCTGAGGGTCATATCCGGCTCGAGTCGGTGCAGAACGCGACCGACCAGGCCCGCAGCGTCGCCGCGCGTTTGACCGGGAAGCCCGCGCCCTACGCCATGCTGCCCTGGTTCTGGAGCGATCAAGGCGACCTCAAGCTGCAGATCGCCGGGCTGCTGGCCGGTCATGACACGACGGTCGTGCTTGGCGACCGAACCGCCCGGCAGTTCTCGGTGCTGTGTTTCCGGCGCGGGCACCTGATCGCGGTGGAGTCCGTCAACCGGCCAGGAGACCACATGGCCGCGCGGCGCGTGCTCGCGCGGCAGCCCACGTTGTCGCCCGTGACGGCAGCCGAAGTCGGGTTCGATCTGAAGACCTGGGAAGCTTCATCGCGTTGAACTCCAGGGCTGTGACGCGCTAAGGGGACAGACTTTGGCCGCTGCACTGCCGACACTCGTGCGGCTGCACCGAAATCCAGACAACGGGCGGCGGTACGCATCGAGTGACATCGATCCACAAGAGGCCGCATGGCGCATATGAGTGACGCACTTCCCAAGCGACCTGACATGTCGCTGAGCAGAGCTGGGCCTCCCAATCCCGGCCTGACGCCGATGATGCTCAACCATGCTGCATGGGTGACGCCCGACGCCGCGGCAACAGCTGAGTTCTATACGCGCATCATGGGGATGGACCTGGTCAGCACGGTGATCGAGGACACGAGTCCGTCTACCGGCCTGAAGATTCCCTACTTCCACCTCTTCTTCCGAATGGCGGACGGCTCGACGCTGGCGTTCTTCGAAGCGCCGGGCGTCCCCCCGCCGGCGAAGACCTCGCATATTGCCTACGATGTTTTCACCCACGTCGCCCTGCAGGCTGCAGATCGCAACGAAGTCTTGAGGTGGCACGAGTGGCTCAAGTCCAACGGTGTGGACGTCCAGGGACCCACCGACCACAAGGGGCTGATCCTCAGCATCTACTTCACGGACCCGGCCGGGCTCCGCATGGAGATCACGACGCCGCTGGACCAGAACTGGAACCGCCATGACGCCAAGGCGAGGGCCGATCTTGACTTGTGGGTCGAGACCAAGCGCAAGGCGATGCAAGAAGGCCGTGACGTCGTGGAAGCGCTGACCGATCTTTGCGTGGAAGTGCGAACGCGCTACGAACGCGACTCCCGGGGCCACTGAACGCGCGTCCGACTGAGTGGTTCGTCGGCCGAAACGTAGCGACCGACCAGTTCGCCATCCACAGGCAAACAAGCAAGACAGGAGTGAGGGAGACCATATGGAAGCAACTGTGAAATCGCGCTTCGAGACCTACGGATTCACCTGGGGCTACGAGCCCGCAGTCGGGCGAGTTCTCATCGCGTCGCTGTTTCTGGTCGCGGGGCTGCGCAAGGTGATGAACTGGACCGCAACGATGGCCGTCTTTTCCAAGCTCGGCGTTCCCCTGGTGGAGTTCGTGTTGCCGCTGGTCGTCTTGCTAGAGCTGGGGGGCGGCTTGATGCTGGTCTTCGGGTGGCGCGCACGATGGGTCGCCTATGTGCTGGCAGCGTTCACGCTCGCAGCGGGCGTCATCGGTCACGCGTTCTGGAATGCCGACGCCGCGCAATTCGGCAATCAGCTGAACCACTTCCTGAAGAACGTGGCCATCTGCGGAGGACTCGTCTGCCTGGCCGCTGTGACGCGCCGCCCGGCATAGTTGGGCCGACGAAAAGCCCGGTCGGCCCGCTGGGCGCGACAGATTCGTCGCCGCCATCTTCAACGCCTGCCGGATCCCGGCCGATGCACCAGGCGACGTCGTCGCTAGACGCGCTTCACGTCCGTGCCACCGTCTTTGACAAGCCGCTGCGAAGACCTAGTCGCCAAAGCGCACCGATACCGCGCCCAGCGCGCCGAAATCGGCGAGCACGTCGTCTCCTGGTCGCACTTCGAGGGGAACCATGCAGGCGCCCGTGGTCACGACTTGTTCGCAGTGCAGGGTGATTCCGAGTGAGGACAGTTCGTTGACGAGCCAGACGAGCGCGGCGAGCGGATTCCCGAGCACGGCAGCGCCACTGCCTTCGCGCGCATAGCGATGTGTCGGCCCCGATACCTCTGCATGGACTCGGTGTGTCGAAAGGTCGATGGCGCGCCAGTTCTGTGGGGCGGCATCGCCGAGCACGAACTCATGCGCGCACGCGTTGTCGGCAATGATCTGCGCCTCGCCGGCCGATGTGAACTCCACAAAGCGCGAGTCGGGGACTTCGATCGCAGGATGCAGGTCGGCGGTCGCAGCCGTCACCTCGACGGCTGAATAGGGTGACCGCCTCGGAGGGATGTCCCGACCCATGCGGAAGGCGAACTCCGGCTCGGCCACGGCCATGCGATTTGCTGCGAGTGACAACTGCAAACCTGAGGGATGCGTCCGCTCGCGAAGGAGGCGTCCGGCGATCGGACCAGACACCTGGATGTGACGCTGACCTGCAAGACTCGTCGCGGCAACCTTCCAGCCAAAGAGCGGGCTCGACGAGCGCGCCTCGATGGCCGCTTGCACCTGATATCCCTCGGCACGCGTCAGAGGGCGATATTCCGGGGGCAAGGAGTCGATCACCGTTCCTTGCTGCCACGCACTCCAAAGAATCTCTGACGCACGGGCGAGCGCCGGCGAACGCCCCATCAAAGCTCCAAGACCAGCTTGCCGAAGTGCTCGCTGCGTTTCAGCGTGTCCAGGGCCTTTGCGGCGTCGTCGAAGGCGAAGCGCTGCGCGATCGGGATTCGAGGCCCCCCTCCCGAAAGCATCTGCCCGAGGTCGGCCAGCATGCGGGAATTGATGGACCGCACCTGCTCCACGGTGCGCGTGCGAAACGTCACCCCGATGTACTCGAGCCGGCGCAGTGCGTGGAGATTGAAGTCGAATGGCGCGCCGGCACCGCCCAGGCGCCCCACGTTGACCAGGCGACCTTCCAGGGCGGCTGCAGCCATGCACTGATTGAACGCAGCTCCGCTGACGTTGTCGATGACGACGTCGGCCCCTTTGCCGTCGGTGGCCGCCAATACCCTCCGGAACCACTGATCCTGGCTGCTGTCGACGGCGATGTCGCAACCGAACTCCGCGAGTCGGCCGCGTCGTTCTGCATTCCCGGACGTTCCGAGAACGACGCCCGCTCCAAGCGCCTTGGCGATCTGCATCCCGATCAGCCCCATCACCGAAGCCGCCCCCTGCATGAGGACGGCGTCGCCAGCGCGCAGCCTGCCGCGCGTGACGAGAGCATCGTGCATCGTCTGGAGCCCAAGCGTCCCCGACGCTGCCGCTGCCCAATCCAGGGCCCCACTGGAGATCGGAACGGCACGGCCGTAGTCGGTCACGACGTATTCGGCGTAGGCCGCCGCGCCGGTGCCCATCACGCGATCGCCGACAGCGAATCCTTGGCACTCCGCTCCCACTTCGACGACCTCGCCCGACCATTCGATTCCGATGACCTGGTCAGCCGGAGTCGTTAGCGAATGCAGATCGATGCGATTCACGCCGACCGCGCGCGTGCGGACGAGGATTTCGGTCGCCTTCGGCTCCGGACGGGGCCTGTCCACGGCGCGAAGTCCGCTGGAAGTGGCGATGAAGGCTTGCATCGGCGAGATCGGTTGATGGCTCGAGGTTGACTGCTGCAGCTGCCCCGAGCTCAGTCGAGCTTGATGTTCAGTTCCTTGATCAGCGGATGCCAGCGCGCGATCTCCTGCTTGATGAAAGTGTCGAATTGCTCCGGTGTGGTCGCAAACGGCTCCATGCCAAGGTCGGTGAATCTCTTGGAGACCTCCGGGCTCGTGACCACTTCGCGGACCTCCGAACTCAGGCGCGCGACGATGTTGGCGGGCGTTGCCCGCGGAGCGCAAAGGCCGATCCAGGGGAACACCTCGACCCCTTCGACGCCCGCTTCAGCAGCAGTGGGGACGTTGGGCAGTTGCGGAATCCGTTTCGGTGTCAGCACGGCAAGTGCTTTCAACTTGCCCGCGGTCACGTACTGCAGCGCGACGATGGTATCGATCGGCCCGATCGGCACCTGCCCGCCGAGGATATCGACGACTGCAGCGCCCGCGCCCTTGTACTGGACGGCCCGGACCGGAAAGCCGGCCCGCCGGCTGAGCAGTTCCATTGCCAGTTGGTGGATGGTGCCGTTGCCCGGCGACCCGTATGGGATGCCACCCGGCTGACGCTTGGAATATTCGATGAGCCCGCGCAAGTCTGAAAAGGGCGCTTGCGGATTCGCGACGATCAAGATCGGCGCACGGATGACCAGCGAGATGGGAGCGAAATCCTTGATCGGGTCATAGGGAAGCTTCGAGTACAGGGCGCCGTTCAGGGCGAGCGTTCCGCCGTCGCCGGGGAACAGCGTATACCCATCCGCCGGGGCCTTGGCGACGTAGCTCGCCGCGATCATGCCGGTTGCACCGGGGCGGTTTTCGATGATGACCGGCTGGCCCAGGCGCTGCTGCAGCCCAGGGGCCAGGCTTCGCATCACCACGTCGATGCCACCTCCCGGTGCGAAGCCGACGACGATGCTGATCGGTTTGGAAGGATAGGTCTGGGCCCAGGCGGGCCCGATGGCGGCTGCCCCGATGCCCATTGCGAACTGGCGACGTGTGAACTGCATGGTGTTCCCTTGGTTGGATGGTTGCAGCGAGCTCCGAGGGCACGCCGCTTGAGGTGCTTCCCGCACGGCTGCGATCAACCCAGTATCTGGCTTGTTCTTCGCCGTGACCGTCCCCTCCCGAGGGGACGTGCGAACCCGAGCAACGGCACCGAGATCAGCGTCAGACGTCTGAGTGATGCCCTGGGTGGAGGATTACCAGGTCACCATCAACCTGCGCAGGGCACGGAACGAGGTGTTGGGTGTGTATGGAAAGGACTGATCGGGAACGAGTTCGATATTCGGCATGCGCGCGGCGACCCGCCTCAGCATGATCTCGAGCTCGATGCGCGCGAGCGGCGCGCCCAGGCAGAAGTGCGTCCCTGCGCCGAATGCGACCTGCTGCAGCACGTTACGGCGCCCCGGCTTGAAGTCATCGGGCTCGGGGAACTGTTGAGGATCGCGATTGGCCGCGGCGAATTCCAGCAGGATGTTGCTGCCGGCAGGGATCGCGACGCCGTCGAGGACGACGTCCTCCTTGGCTTGCCGGCGCCAGGCTTGCACGGGGGGATCGATGCGGAGCGACTCCTCGACCACCGGGCCGAGCGCTTGCTCGCCCGTGCAGATCGCCTGCCACAGCTTGCGGTCCGCGAGGACCGCTTTGAACATGTTGGCAGCGGCGCTGGAGGTCGTCTCGTGGCCCGCAAACAGCAAGTTGAAGGCGGTGGCGCCGATCTCGTGCATCGTCACTTGGCTGTCCTTCTGATGCGCACGCACCAGGTCGCTGAGATAGTCGTCTTGGGGAGATTCAGCCTTCTTGCGTACGAGGTCGAGGGCGTAGCGATAGAAGCCGACGGCGCCGGTGGAGAGCTCCACCTGTTCGGCCTCGGTGGGGCGGCCCCACAGCATGACCACGCGGCTCGAAGCGTATTCCTTGACGCGCGCCACATCCTCGGCAGGCACGCCCAGCAACTGAAACAGCACGAGCGCGGGCACATCCCAGGTGAGGCCGGCCACCAAGTCGGCGGGCCTCGCGCCGGCCAACATGCGGTCGAGGTAGGAATCGACCGTGCTTTCCGTGAATGGCTTGAGCGACTGCAGCCGTTCGCGTGTCAGCGAGGCGCCGAAGAACTCGCGGTATTTCGTGTGCGACGGCGGGTCGTTGTTGACGAGCATCGGCGGAACGTCGAACTCGGACTCGGAGATGATCTTCCGCGCATGGGGACACAGGGGAGTCAGCGGATCGGAGGCGATCATGGCGGAGAACCGTTGCGTGTCGCGTAGCACCGACTTGACGGTTTCAAAGCGCGTCACCACCCACGAGCCGATCGCGGGTGAGAAGAAGACCGGCTCGCTCGACCTCAGCTCTGCGAGGGCCGGATATGGATCGCGCACATAGCCGGGCTCGAAAGGGTCGAAACGCTCGCTGGCAGGCGTGATCGGGCCTTGCGCTGGCGAGGATGCATCGGTGGACAGTGGCCGCATGGAAACTCCTGGCCCGGCTTCGGCCGGGTACGGAGGTAGCGTAGGTTCCCTACGCCAGGCGGTCAGTCCCCCTCGGGCGGGACGGTGGCGGGCGAGCCCAGAATCCGTTGCAGCAGCGCGTCGTGGCCCGCGGTCGTTCTCTGCGACGCCGGCGCGCCCCGCTGACGAGTCAATGCCGCGTGCAGGTCGAGCCAGTCCGCTTCGGACAGATAGTCTTGCGCGACGGACAGCACGTAGTTCTCCTCGACCTGCATGTGCCCGAGATAGCCGTCCACGAAGACGCGCAGCGGCAGCTCGAACGCCTCACGCCGCTCGTCGCCCATGACCTCCCACGCCGTCAACGCGTGTTCGAGGTCCCGCACTGTGGTCTCGCCACGCTCATGTTCCGACTCGAGGCGGTCCAGCACGGGACGCAGCGCAGGGCAACGCTCGCGGATCCGGGGAAACAACACCTCTTCCTCGGCGGAGTGGTGTAGTCGCGCGGGCATCTCGTCCATGTAGAACAGCAAGGTTCGCAGGCGCTCGAAGTCGGGCGCGGCGCCGAGCCCGCGCGCGTTGGCGACGGTCTCGCGCAGCGCACGAAGCACGCGGTCTAGGGCCGCGTGCTCGTCGAGGATGACCTTCAGGGCGAGGTGCTGCATCGCGGCTCCAGAGCATCGGCCATTCTCTTCCGACCAGCTCGCAGAGAGCAGTCCCCTCGCGAGGGCACGCTAGTGCAACGCCCCGGAGCGGATGCGCTCGAAACGATGCCCGCGCCAGACACTCCAGCGCGCCAGGTACCAGGTGAGCAACTCGCGCTCGCTGCCGATCCCGAGCCGCTGGTAGGCGCGCTTGCGATACGTCTTCACCGTCTCTTCGCTGACCGACAGGTCGAGCGCAATGCCCACCGAGGACATGCCGTAGAGGATGCGGGAGGTGACTTCCGCTTCGCGCCGGGGGAGGACGCTGGTCGCCACGATGCAGTTCTCGATTTCGTCGAGTTGGGTGAGCGCCTGTGCCACGTTGGGACGCGTCTGGCGGATGTCGGCATGCTTGTCCAGCAACGACATGAGCAGTTCGGCCGAGAGCGCGACCTTCTCGATCGCCTCGCGCGCGAACGGTGCGTGCGGGTCCGCCCGCACGATGCTCAGCCCGAAGTCGGAATTGCGGCCGTGGCCGCAGAGCAGCAGCCGGTCCCGCACGTGCGGATAGACGCTGGGACGCATCGCGGCGTAGCCGTTATCACTGAAGTCGACGTGGATGACGCCGGAACGCAGTGTGCCCAGACAGCGCTGCGCCTCGGTCATTGCCGGGTCGTGCTTCCACCAGCCCTGATTGACATAGGTGTCGACGCGGTCGTGCGCCGTTCGCTCGGGTTCGACGCAGCAGGCGGCGACTGCACGCAGCTCGCCCTTGTCAAGCAGGAACGCAGCGAAATGATCGGCGCCGCAGAGCTCATTGAGAAAGCGAGCCAGCGCAGGACCGAAGCGGTCCTCACCGATGGTGTTCACGAGCAAGGCCAGCGCCGTCTCGTGCGGCTGGGTGCGCGCGGCGGTCTCGCAAAGGGTCACGATCGACATGCTTGTCTCCTGGATCGGCCTCAGGGGCGAGACGGCGCTGGCTCGGACGGCTGCTGCGATCTCTGGCGTAATCATATTACGCTTAACGTAATCTGACCAATGGCAGCGAAATCCCATGACGGGGATGCTGACTTGTGAGCGGTCTTACGGCGAGCCCATCCTCTGCGAGACCTGCCGCGCCCTCGTCCGCAGCGCCCGCGCAATCGGCCCGTCAAGCTCGACGTCGATCACTCCGGCCGGCCCCATGACAGAAATGACGCCGGCGATCGCGCCCGCATGGTCGAACACGGGCGCGGACAGTCCATGAAGGCCCGGGTTCAGATCGCCCCGCACCTGTGCCATGCCGTGTTCACGCACCTTGTCGAAAAGGGCTTCCATTTGCTCCTTGGTGATCCGCGGCACGCTCGAGGGGCTGGCGCCGGGATGGCGCTTACCTGCCAGTTCCTTGCGAAGGAACGGCTCGGTGATGCTGCGCGGCATGTACGCCCCGAACACCCTGCCCGTCGACGACGACAAGATCGGCATGACCGAACCCGGGCGGCCGCTGATGATCAACGCGTCGTTCGTTTCTTCGAAGCGGACAAACGTCGGCCCGGCCGCGCCCCACACTGCGAGGCCGACGGTATATCCGACCTCGTCGCGCAAGTCGCCAAGGGTTTGAGCGGCCACGTTGACCACGTGAAGGTGACGAAGGGCCGCCAAACCCAGCCGCACAGCGAGTGGCCCGAGCCGGTATCCGCCCGAGGCCGGGTCGCGCTCGGCCAAGCCGCCCCGGCAAAAACTCACCAGGTAGCGATGCGCCTTGGGCGGCGGCATCTCTGCGCGCTCAGCCACGGTCTTCAACATGAGCGGCGGGCCCATGTCGATCAGTGCGGAGAGCACTCGCAACGCAGTGTCGACCGCCTGGACGCCGTTGCCGCTTTCCTCGTCCAGCCCTTCTTCGGCCACCTTCGGACCCATCCGCGACTCCACCGCTGCTGCGAACTCGTACGAAGGCTAGCCTACATCCCGCTTACCTGAGGACATGTCGCCCGGGCGGGCACGGAAACTCGGAGCCACCGTTAGCCAAATGCAGCGCGTGCCATCCGGCGGTTTGTCGGTGCACTGAACGTCGAGCGCGTGCCGACGAGCGTCCGTCCCCTCTCGGGGGACTGCCCGCCCCCGCGCCCGACCGTAGAGTGGACGCATGACCGAAGCCTTCGACGTCCAGACCGAGTGGTTGCACCTTCAGTACGAAGAGAGCGCCACCTTCACTGAAACCTACGGCTTCTCGGGCAACCAGGGAGCGGTAAATCTGGAGGGGATCCGCTTTCGGCCCGTGGGTCGCCCGTCCGATACGTTGATGGTGTTCATGCACCCGGCCTCCACGCTGCAGCTCTTGCCGGTGCCGCGCGCGATGGCAGCGAGCGGCGCGCACGTGCTGTGCGCGGGCAGCCGCTACCAGCGCAACGACACGGCACTGATCATGGAAAAGGTGCTGTTGGACCTCGGCGCCTACATCCGCCACGCCAAGACGGTGTGGGGCTATAGGTACGTCGTGCTGGTCGGGTGGAGCGGCGGAGGCGCGCTGGCAGTGAGCTACCAGGGCGAGGCCGAAAACCCCAGCATCACGCACACGCCTGCCGGCGATGCGGTCAATGTGAAAGGCGCCGGTCTCATCCCGGCCGACGCGGTCATCTACCAAGCCGCCCATCTGTCGCGAGCCCATCTGCTGGCCGAAGCCATCGACCCATCCGTGCGCGACGAGGCGAACCCCGATGACCGCGAGGTGGAGCTCGACATCTACGAGCCTCGCAATCCCCACCAGCCACCGTACTCACAGGAGTACATCGCGCGCTACCGGGAGGCCCAACGTGCGCGCATGCAGCGCATCACGACGTGGGCGCGAGCAAAGCTGCAGGAATTGAAGCTACGCGGCACCGGCGAGATGGAGCGGCCGTTCATCGTCCACCGCACCATGGCGGATCCGCGGTTCCTCGATCCAGCGCTCGATCCGAACGACCGCAAGCCGCGGTGGTGCTACATGGGCAATCCGGAGACGGTCAATACCGGTCCGGTTGGGCTGGCGCGCTTCACGACGCTTCGGTCGTGGCTGTCGCAGTGGTCGCTCGACGACTCGTGCGGCAACGGACTCGAAAACGCGAAGCGAATGCGCGCCCCACTCCTTGTGATCGAGAACAGCGCCGACGATGCCGTACCGAAGACGCATCCGACGATGTTGTACGAGGCCGCCGCGTCACCCGACAAGACGTTTCGGGTCATCAAGGGCGCGACCCACTACTACGCGGGCCAACCCGAGCTGCTCAAGGAAGCGACGGCGCTCATCCGCGGCTGGCTGGTCGAGCGCAAGCTGCTGGAGGCGTGAAGCTTCACCCGGAGCACGACGCGGCCGTTCGGAGGTGGCATCCGCCGGCACCACGATTTTCTTTCATCGACTTTGCAGAGGACCGACCATGAGCGACGCATACATCATCGGCTGGGGCCACACGCCCTTCGGCAAGCTGGACAAGCTCGACCTGGAGCAGATGATCCGGGACGCGGTGCGGCCCGCACTCGACAGCGCCGGGCTCGAGCCCAAGGACATCGACGGCATCTTTCTCGGACATTTCAACGCAGGCTTCGTCGGCCAGGACTTCACCGCTTCCCTGCCCGCAGTGGCGATGCCGGAGTTCCGGCACACGCCTGCCGTCCGCACGGAGAATGCCTGCGCCACCGGTTCTGCCGCCATCTGGGCAGCGCTCGATGCCATGGCAGCGGGCCGCATGAAGCGCACCCTGGTGATCGGCATGGAGAAGATGAACGAGCTCTCCACTCCCGAGGTCGCGGCGACGTTGATCAAGTGCTCCTACGTCAAGGAAGAAGGCACAGACCCTGCCGGGTTCGCAGGCATCTTCGGCGGCATCGCGACCAAGTACTTCGAGCGCTTCGGCGACCAGTCCGACGCCCTCGCCGCGATCTCGGCCAAGAACCACAGCAACGGCATGCACAACCCCTACGCCCACATGCGGCGCGACTTCGGGTTCGACTTCTGCCGCACGCCCTCGGACAAGAACCCCTTCGTCTCGGGTCCGTTGAAGCGGTCCGACTGTTCGCTGGTCTCCGACGGCGCTGCGGCCTTGGTGCTTTCGACGGAGCCCTTGCGAGGCGCGAAGGTTGCGCCGGTGCGCTGGCGCTCGCGCACGCAGGTCAACGATTTCCTGCCGATGTCGCGGCGCGACCCGACGCGCTTCGAGGGCGCCGCTCTCGCGTGGCAGAAGGGGCTCGCATCGGCTCGATCAAAGCTCGAAGACCTCGCGTTCGTGGAGACGCACGACTGCTTCACGATCGCCGAGCTGCTCGAGTACGAGGCGATGGGCCTTGCGCCGCACGGTCAGGGCGCACGGGTCATCCTCGACGGCGTCACGCGCAAGGACGGCAAGCTGCCGGTCAATCCCTCGGGCGGCCTGAAGTCGAAGGGGCATCCCATCGGTGCCACCGGCGTCTCCCAGCATGTCATGGCCGCGATGCAGCTGTCGAGCACCGCAGGCGCCATGCAGGTGCCGGACGCGCGGGTCGGTGCCGTGTTCAACATGGGCGGCTCTGCCGTCGCCAGCTACTTGAGCATCCTGGAGACGGCGTGAACGCTGCGCAGGTCATGAACCTCGGGCAGCTGCTCACGCAGACCGCCCGATTGTTCCCGGACCGCGCCGCGTTGTTCCGAGGCGACCAGACCTGGACCTGGGCCGAGCTCGAGCAGCGCGTCGCCGCCATGACGGCGGCGTTGCGCGGGCTTGGCGTCTCCAAGGGCGACCGCATCCTCGTCCAGTCGCGCAACAACGTTCAACTGTTCGAGAGCTGCTGGATCGCGTTTCGCCTCGGCTGCGTCTGGGTGCCCACGAACTTCCGGCTGACGCCGCCGGAGGTGGCTTACCTCGGCGCATCGAGCGGCGCGACCACCATGATCGTGGAGGACGTGTTCGCCGGCCATGTCGACGCGGTGCGTGCGGCAAGCCCACAGCTCGAGCACGTCATCACGATCGGCAAGCCGCGAAAGGGTGAGCACGGCTACGAGCAGTTGATCCGTGACCACTTGGGCACGAAGGCCGACCATGAGATCGTCGCCTTCGACGATCCGTTGTGGTTCTTCTACACCTCCGGCACGACCGGCCGCCCCAAGGCCGGCGTGCTGACCCACGGGCAGATGGCCTTCGTGGTGACCAATCACCTGGCCGACCTCGTCCCTGGCACGACCGAGCGCGACTGCTCCATCGCGGTCGCGCCCTTGTCGCACGGAGCGGGCATCCATGCCTTGGTGAACGTGGCCCGTGGCGCTGCCACGGTGCTGATGCCGGGCGAGAAGCTGGACCCCGAAGCGTTCTGGCAAGCGGTGCAGAGACATCGCGTGAGCAACCTCTTCACGGTGCCGACGATCGTCAAGATGCTGGTGGAGCATCCGGCTGTTGACCGATACGACCACTCGAGCCTGCGCTACATGATCTATGCCGGGGCGCCGATGTATCGCGCCGACCAGA